>Ga0247682_1000004_pt1 | contig 248453 bp, 176 predicted proteins | sample CNK23_metaG_FD_190130 | JGI IMG/M metagenome (GOLD analysis project Ga0247682, IMG submission 190130) | Soil microbial communities from Purdue University Martell Research Forest, Indiana, United States - CNK23 | ecosystem: Environmental > Terrestrial > Soil > Temperate forest > Bulk soil...
TTCCCGCGATCACTCTCACCGTCAACGTCAGCAACACTGCGGCCGCTTCCCTCACCAACACCGCAACCGTTTCCGGCGGCGGCGAAACCAACACCGCCAACGACTCCGCCAGCGACATCACCACCGTAAATCAACTCGCGGACCTCACCATCGCGAAATCACACACCGGAAATTTCACGCAAGGCCAGACCGGCGCAACTTACTCCGTCACCGTCGGCAACAGCGGCTCCGGCGCAACTTCCGGAACCGTCACCGTGACCGACACGTTGCCAGCAGGCCTCACCGCCACCGCCCTGAGCGGCACCGGTTGGTCTTGCACGCTCGGCACGCTGACCTGCACACGCGCCGATGCCCTGGCCGCGAGCAGCAGCTTTCCCGCGATCACTCTCACCGTCAACGTCAGCAACACTGCGGCCGCTTCCCTCACCAACACCGCAACCGTTTCCGGCGGCGGCGAAACCAACACCGCCAACGACTCCGCCAGCGACATCACCACCGTGAATCCGTTCGTGCAGGCCACCACCTCTACAACTTTGGCGGTTCTGCCAAACAGCCCGGTGAATCCTGGCGCCACCATAACCCTTACCGCCACAGTTGTGCACGGGAGCACGCCGCTATCGCCAGGAGTGGTGAACTTCTGTGATGCAAATGCCCCACAATGCAAAGGCGATGCGATTTTGGGCTCAGCTCAATTGACGGCGGGCGGAACCGCCTCAATCAACTTGGTTCTTGCTGCCGGCACCTACAGCATCAAAGCTGTTTTCACCGGCACCTCTGGTTATCAGAGTAGTGAGTCGAGCGTCCAGGTCATTACCGTCGACGGCGGATCCGGATACGCGACCACTACGTTAATCACAGCAAGCGGAAGCGCAAACAATTACACCCTGACGGGAACCGTGCAGGCTTTCGGCAAGCCTGTTCCGACGGGAATCGTGTCGTTCCTCGATACCACTTACTCGAATTCCGTTGTTGGATCGGCGTCCCTTGATCCCAATTCGCTTGCCTTTACTCTCCATGCCGTGTCGGCAACGCCTGCTGTAAGTGGTGCGCCAACGTCCCTTGTAACCGCCGACTTCAATGCCGACGGAAAAACGGACCTAGCAGTTGCGGATGGATCCACAAACTCTGTCAGCGTGCTCTTGGGCAATGAGGACGGAACTTTCCTGCCCGAGGTGACCTACGCGACGGATCCTAATGGAGCCGCGTCTGCGATCGCTGTCGGCGATTTTAATGCGGATGGCAATAACGACCTTCTCGTCACGAATATCGTGAGTGGCTCCTCGACGATTAGCATTTTGCTTGGCAATGGAGATGGAACATTTCAGCCCCAAGTGACCACGCCGGTGGGAAACCACCCTTCGGGAATCGTTGTCAACGACTTTAACGGCGATGGTGACCTCGATGTGGCCGTCGCAAACCGTGACGACAACACGGTCAGCGTCCTCCTGGGCAACGGCGACGGGACATTCCAGCCACAAGTCACGTATGTGGTCGGAAATTCGCCCGCGGCGCTGGCCTCGGCCGACGTTAACGGAGATGGCTTCACTGACCTTATCATCGCGAATAACGCTGACAACACCGTCAGCGTTCTCCTGGGCAACGGCGACGGGACATTCCAGCCACAAGTCACGTATGTGGTCGGAAATTCGCCCGTGGCGCTGGCTTCCGCCGACGTTAACGGAGATGGCTTCACAGACCTTGTCATCGCGAATAACGCAGACAACACCGTCAGCGTTCTGCTGGGCAACGGCGATGGCACCTTCCAGTCGCAAACGACGTTCCCCGCCGGAACTGCTCCGGCCGCAGTTGCTGTTATAGATCTCGATGCCAACGGCAAAATGGATCTCGCGGTTGCAAATGGATCAAGCAGCACGGTCAGCGTTCTGTTGGGGAAAGGAGATGGAACCTTTCCGGCGATTCAAAGCTTCGCGGTTAGCTCCGGACCTTCGGCATTGGCTGCGGGCGATTTCAACGGCGATGGACTTGTAGACATGACCAGTCTTGGCAACCTTGGATCAGGCAAAATCAGCGTACTGCTCAGTCAGCATACGGTTACCGCGACATCCATCGGCGTTTCCATGTCCGCGCCGGGAATCCACGATGTGCTCGCTAGTTATCCCGGCGACAACACGCACGCTTCAAGTCAATCAGCCACGATTCCACTGAGTGGCCCAAATCTGACCGCGACCACTACGGTGCTTAGCGCATCGCCGAATCCGGCGACGTCGGGCCAGCAAGTTACATTAACTGCCACAGTCAGTCCTACACCTACGGGCTCACCCACCGGCACGGTCAATTTCTATAACGGTTCTACCTTGCTCGGCACAGCCACTGTGAACTCTTCTGGTGTGGCGACGTTGACGACTAGTAGCTTGCCAGTGGGGATAAACTCGCTGTCCGCAACCTATTCCGGCAACACCAACTTTGCGACTTCTACTTCATCTACTTTAACGGAGAGTGTTACCGGTGCGGCTCTTACAGCGACGACAACGCTTCTCGTCGCATCGCCAAATCCGGCGACGGCGGCGCAGCAAGTCACACTCACTGCCACAGTCAGTCCTGCACCTACGGGCTCACCCACTGGCACGGTCAGCTTCTATAACGGTTCTACCTTGCTCGGCACGGCTACCGTGAATGGCTCCGGTGTGGCAACACTGACTGGCCTTACTTTCTCGCCAGGGACAGAAGCACTAACTGCCGTTTACTCCGGCAACGCGAACTTTGCAACTTCCACATCGCCCTCGGTGAACTTGACGGTGTCGAATACAGCCATCTACACCGTCACCGCGCCGCAAACGCCATACAACGTAACCGCTGGCAAATCGGTGGACGTCAATGTCATGGTGTCGCCGGTCGGTGGCGCCTATAACAATCTAGTTGTTATGTCGGCGTCGGGCTTGCCTTCCGGGGCCAGTGCAACTTTCGTTCCTCCGTCTGTCACGCCGGGAAGTGCCGGCGCGCCAACGGTGATGACGATCCACACAGCCGCTCTGACTGCGGAGATTCCAGCACAGCGTAATCCGAATAATCCTGTTCCGCTCGTCGCTCTGGCCTCATGCGCGCTTGCGCTTGTCAGCTACCGTAAGCGCTTGGGCGCAACACTGGCGTCCATACTCTTGGTTGGCTGCCTGGCCGGTGGCGTTTTGGCCCTATCCGGTTGCAATGGTGGATTCGCCGGGAAACCCGCGCCGGAGCCCCACACCTTTGTGGTTACGATCACCGGCACCAGCGGAAGTCTGCATCCCTCGACAACGATCACGGTAACGTTGCATTAACAAGGACGAATCATGCGAATCTGGACACGAATTATCGTACTTTTGGGGCTAACACTCACTCTCTTGCCGCCGAAGTCGGCAATCGTTAGTGCGCAAAGCGTATCTTCCATGGAGATGGGCGCCAGCTACAACTACGTACACACGAACGCCCCCCCAGGCGGGTGCGGTTGTTTCTCGATGAATGGAGGAGGGGGCTGGATTTCGTACAGTCCGTTTGCCGCGGTGGCGATCGTGGGTGAACTCAGCATGCAGCATGCGTCGAACGTTTCGGGATCTGGCGCGGGTCTTACGCTTACTTCCTACCAGGCCGGCCTGCGTTACCGCTTTCCTCAAGTCCGGCGCGTAGTGCCATTCGCACAAGTCCTGCTGGGTGGCTCACACGCATCCGGAAACTATGCGTCCGATGGAGGCTTGTCAAATGCTTTCGCCGCGACAATGGGCGGAGGGATTGACGTCCCGTTGACGAGTGGTGTTGCTGTTCGAGCCTTTCAAGCGGACTACTACTTCACACACTTCCCCAATGCGGTGAATGATCACCAGAACAATCTGCGTATCAGCGTGGGTCTGGTCTTTAAACTCGGTAAACGATGAAGGGCAAAGCCAAAGATGAATTCGACCGCGAAGCCGAGCTTGTTTTCATAGAAATCACAAGAACTCTTCATGTTCGCAACGAAGAGTTGTGTTGGTCATGGCATCGGCTCCTGGTTCGAGCTCTGCTTCTTCGCTGAGGGGGAATTTGGGGGACTCCATGCACGCGGAGCTACATGTCGGTACACCCTGCCACCACCAAATATTTTTTAACTCGTTTATTTTGACAAATATTCAAAAACACTCCGAGGCAGGAGTACCATTCATAAAACATTGAACGGAGGCAGGGTAAGTACGCGCCATCTGCCAACTATGGGAAAATGCTGGGGACCCAATGCATTATATGAGGAGAAGCGTCAAGAACCGGCGCCTTTGTGGTGCTTTTCTTTATTCGTCACGTAGAATCGCGAGCTTACTTTTGCGGTGCTTGCGCGACGGTGGACCAAGTAGCAATCACACCCAGCAGGCACTTTTCCACCCTAGATTACATTCGATGAATTTGCCGAGATGATCATTCTGCGATCTCGGAAGGAAGCACGCCCATTGCTCGTACGACACACCGCAGGATTTTGACTACAATCCCGCGACTGAGCGTGCGAAGAGGATTTCGCGGTTGTCTGAGATCTTTCTTGGAAACCGTTGTAATGGCGTTTGCCCAGACTTCGGATGTCTCGGCCAATCCGGTTTGTCCGGGCGTCAATTGCAAACACGAGTTCTGGCGGAGCGTCGTCCCGATTGGAACGACAGCAACGGTAGAAGCACGTGGGTGATGGTTTTGAGCGTTTGAAGAAACTACGACAACGTACCGCAGGCCCTTATCGGGAGGCTCCGTCGGCAATTTAATCACCCAGATTTCGCCCTGACTGGGTTTTGGAAGAGTCGGAATTACGGCGGACGCCATCTATCGTGCGCCAACTTCTGGCGCAGCATCGGAGATGGTTTCGTCTCCCTCGGACTCGACAAATGCGGCGAGCCCTGCCGCACCGAGTTGCCCCCAAGCCGCATCTTCTGCCACACCCGCGTCGGGCAGTGCGTCGTAATAGGCCGAAATGCCGGAGTTAAGCTGCTTCAGTTCCTCAGCACGACGGGCAGACTCAATCAGGCGTTCCATGACGGTGCTCACGTGAGTTCGCTCTTTGGCGCTGATCGTCCTCACGTATTCCACAGAGTCCCTGGAAAGAGTGATCGTGACCCTTTCTTTGCGTTCCGGTCTTATCGCAATTGCTACGTTCTTGGCCTTCGTATGACGTGGCATCATACGTTGATCTTACACCGAGTAAGATACTCTGTCAACGGTACGAAGTCGGGAAGATCCCAGTGCTGTCCCCATCTTGACGGTTTATAACATCGTTGTTATAATATGGACCATGAAGCCGTCCGAATTTAAATCCGCGCGCCTCACCAGGGGGTGGACCCAAACGCAGGCCGCAGCGCACATGGGGATAACTCAGGCATATTTGAACTTTCTCGAAAACGGCAGAAGGCGCCTCACGCCCGACCTCGTCCGCCGGGCGACCTCCGTTTACTGCCTATCGCCACAAGTCCTCCCGGTACCGGACGCCTTCCTACCCACCGAGACCGATGATCAACGACTTACTGAGTTGCTCGCGAAACTAGGATATCCCGGGTTCTCCTATCTCCGGGCGCATACTCCAAAGAAGCACCCTTCCGAGGTTTTGCTCACAGCATTGGCGCAGAAAAGTCTCGATGCGCGTGTCGCGGAAGCTTTACCTTGGGTTGCCTTGAAATATGTGCAGGCGGACTCCTGGCTTGTCGATAATGCGCGGAAGTTCAATCTCCAGAACCGTCTGGGGTTTGTCGTTAGCCTCGCAAAACGGGTGGCGGAAATGCGGCACGAGGGTGCGAGATCGACAGAGTTGAGCCAACTTGAAAATCTACTCGATGACAGCCGGCTGGCCAAAGAAGATGCGTTTTACCGTCCACCTCGTACAGAGGGTGAGAGGGAATGGCTGCGGAAGAATCGCACAGAGGACGCCGCAAACTGGAACCTGTTGACCGACATGCGGCCTGAACACCTTCAATATGCCAGCTGACAAACAAGCACGGCCGCTCGCAGCACCCTGGAAAGAGTTCCTCACAGAACTCGACGGAATGCTGGACGAACCCTCGAACTGCACTGCATCGGTGGATTCGTTTTCACCTATTTCTACGGCTTGGCGCGCACAACGGGCGATATCGACGACTACACCACGATTCCTGTGAATCTCAACTTGGACAAGGTAGCAGGACAAGGGTCGCATCTTCGTGGACGTAGGGGCTACACGATTTGTGGGTTGAGCTGTGGGTTGGAAAAAATCAGCACCCGACGCGCGCCGTGGGCCATGTGGGCTTCACTGAGCTCGCCCTTGTGCAGGCCGCCACATTCAGGAGTGGACTAACAACTCGCGCCCGTCGAGGCTATTGCGAACTCTTGGCTCGAGCCAAGTTGACCGCTAACGAATGCATTTTGTTCGCTAGGTTTGCGCAGGGTCGTAGTTCAGATTCGGTCCGAGCCATCGCTCGACTTCGGCGATGCTTATCCCTTTACGCTTGCGGTAGTCGTCCACTTGATCGCGGTCGATCTTGCCGAGGCTAAAATAGCGTGCTTCTGGATGGGCGAAGTAGAGGCCGCTAACGCTCGAACCAGGCCACATTGCAAAAGACTCCGTAATCAGCATTCCTGTGTTCTTCTGCACATCAAGAAGTTGCCACAGTGGGCCCTTCTCGGTGTGATCCGGGCACGCCGGGTAGCCTGCGGCAGGCCGGATGCCCCGGTACTTTTCCTGAATCAAATCCGCATTGCTCAGGCCTTCATCGCGACCGTAACCCCATTCGTCCCGTACGCATTTATGCAGACACTCTGCAAACGCCTCGGCGAGCCGGTCCGCGATGGCCTCAGCCATGATCGCGTTGTAGTCGTCATTCTCTGCCCGGAACCGATCACACAGTTCCTTAAGTCCAATTCCACTAGTCACGGCGAAAGCACCCATATAGTCGACCAACCCCGTTTCCTTCGGTGCAATAAAGTCTGAGAGCGAACGGCATAGTTCGTTACCTTCGCGGTTGGCCTGTTGGCGCAGAAAGTGAAATTGTTTCAAGACGTTCTGTCGTTTGCAGTCGGTGTAAAGTTCGACGTCGTCGCCCACGGCATTTGCGGGAAAGAATCCGTATACGCCCCGCGCGGTGATCGATTTTTTCTCAATCATGCGATGGAGCAGCGCATTGCCTTCCGCGAATAACTGTTTAGCTTGTACACCGCGGTCTCCCTCTTCGAGAATCCGCGGGTAAACGCCTTTCAGTCCCCAAGTGTGGAAGAACGGCGTCCAGTCGATAAACTCACGCAGCGTCGACAGGGGAAAATCGTCGAGCACACGGACCCCGGTAAATTCCGGAACCGCCAAATCTTCCTTACGCCACCCAATCGGAGTGCGCCGACTGCGAGCGACTTCAAGCGAGACAACCTGTTGGCGCGGGGCGGCATGGGACTTGCGCACGGCTTCATATTCGGCGCGATGCCGCGCAACGAATTCCGTTTTGCCTTCCTCGCTGAGCAGGCTCGTCGTCACGGGCACTGCTCGGCTTGCGTCCAGCACATGCACCACCGGTTCGCTGTACTGCGGCGCGATTTTGACGGCCGTGTGTGCGCGACTCGTAGTCGCACCGCCAATGAGAAGCGGCAATTTGAATCCTTGGCGCTCCATCTCCCGCGCTACATGCACCATCTCGTCGAGGGACGGTGTAATCAGCCCACTGAGACCAATCATGTCCGCCTTTTCCGCTTTGGCGCGTTCGAGGATTTTCTCGCACGGGACCATCACACCCATGTCGATCACTTCGTAGTTGTTGCAGGCCAGGACGACGCCAACAATATTCTTGCCGATGTCGTGGACGTCGCCTTTCACGGTTGCGAGAACGATTTTCCCCTGCGCCTTAACCGCCTGCCCGGCTGCGGCCATGGCCTCTTTCTCGGCTTCCATGAACGGTGTTAGGTGTGCGACCGCCTTCTTCATCACACGCGCTGACTTCACCACTTGCGGGAGAAACATCTTGCCCGCACCAAACAAATCACCGACCACACTCATGCCGGCCATCAACGGGCCTTCAATTACCAGAAGCGGACGGCCTAGTTTGACGCGAGCTTCCTCGGCATCCTGTTCAATGTATGAATCAATTCCTTTTACCAGCGCATGAGAGAGACGCTCTTCAACCGTACCGTTGCGCCATTCCTCTGCCTTCTTTTCGCTGGCGACTGTGCCAACGCTTTTCAGTTTCTCACCGAAATCCACGAGACGTTCGGTTGCATCCGGACGGCGGTTAAGCAGCACATCCTCAACCAACTCTTTCAACTCGGGCTCGATCTCTTCGTAGACCTCGAGCATCCCCGCGTTCACGATGCCCATGTCCATGCCCGCCGCGATGGCGTGATAAAGGAATGCCGAGTGCATGGCTTCGCGAACTTTGTTGTTCCCGCGAAAACTGAAGGAAATATTCGATACCCCGCCGCTTACCTTCGCGTGCGGCAGGTTGGCCTTGATCCAGCGCGTGGCGTTGATGTAGTCCACGGCGTAGTTGTTGTGCTCCTCCATACCGGTGGCGACGGTGAGGATGTTTGGATCAAAAATGATGTCTTCGGGTGGGAAACCAACTTCGTCGACGAGAATCCGGTAAGCGCGCTCGCAAATCCGGATCTTTTCGTCGTAAGTCGCGGCCTGGCCTTTCTCATCAAATGCCATCACCACAACGGCCGCGCCATATTTCAATATGGCTGCGGCGTGTTGGCGAAATTTCTCTTCGCCTTCTTTCAACGAGATCGAATTGACGATGCCTTTCCCCTGCATGCACTTGAGTCCCGCCTGGATGACTTCCCATTTCGAGGAGTCCACCATGAACGGAACCTTGGCCACCTCCGGCTCGCTCGCCAGCAACAGAAGGAAGCGGCTCATCGCCGCCACGCCGTCGATCATTCCCTCGTCCATGCAGATGTCGAGGACGTTTGCGCCATTCTCTACTTGCTGTCGGGCAACGCTGACGGCTTCTTCGAACTTGCCTTCTTTCACCAATTTCGCAAACTTAGGGGAACCGGCGACGTTCGTTCGCTCGCCGATCATGATGTAGACGCCCGGCTGTTGCGTGAACGGCTGCGATCCGGAAAGACGAAGGAGTTTCGTCTCCGGAGATTCGAGCGCTGTGTTGGTTTCGGTCACGCTCACGCTGCAGACTCCCTTTCGTGGAGTGCCGCGCCCCACTTCCGTGGCGGCTGGCCTTCGAGCGCTTTCGAAATGGCAGCGATGTGCTCCGGGGTGTTCCCGCAGCAACCACCGGCTATGTTGACGAGCCCGTCTTTCGCAAAACTTCCCAGGAAACGAGCCATGTCGGGCGGGCCGAGATCGAAGCCGGTTTCGGAAAGTGGATTTGGTAGCCCGGCATTCGGGTAACACGAAACCGCAACGTCTGCCTTTTCCGACAGCTCGCTCAAAAACGGATACATTAAGTCTGGACCAAGCGAGCAGTTCAGTCCCACCGACAGTGGCTTGACGTGTTTCACTGCATTCCAGAATGCTTCCGTCGTCTGAGCAGAAATGAGCGTTTCTCCGCCACGCCCAACCGCCGCGGAGATCATCACCGGCAACTCTTTTTTGTCCTCGTCGAAGACTTCGCGAATCGCGACTAGCGCAGCCTTCGCGTTCAGCGAGTCAAAAATCGTCTCCACGAGCAGTAAGTCGACTCCACCGGCGATGAGAGCACGGACTTCCTCGGCATACGCCGTCCTCACTTGGTCGAACGTGACCACTCGAAACCCGGCATCGTCCGCATCGGGTGAATTCGAAAGCGACACCGTCAGAGGGCCAATTGCTCCCGCAACGAATCGCTGCCGTCCGGTTTCATTTCCAACACGGTCGGCCCATTCCCGGCACTGCATCGCCGACTGTTCATTGATCTCCCGGGCCAGATTGCGCAGGAACGGATCGTGAATGATCCTTTCGTAGAAGTCGGGGTCTTTTCGCCCGCCCTTCTCGCGAGGATCTTCCACAAAGAACTCGCTTTGAGCGATGCTCGTCGCACCGAACGTGTTGGTCTCGATGATGTCCGCGCCGGCTTCCAAGAACCGGCGATGAATGTCGCCAATTATCTTTGGTTGAGTCAGCGAAAAGAGATCGCCGTTATTCAGGAGATCTTTCGTTGAATCCTTAAAGCGCTCACCTCGGATGTCTGCTTCTTTCATTCCATAGGTGCGGATGGTCGTACCCATCGCCCCATCGATTATCGCGATGCGCTTTTCGAGAATCTTTTCCAAAGGATGTAAGGGGCGTTTCGTCATGGTATTCGCTACAATCCGCACCTTTTCATTATAGCGAGTTAGCAGAACGGGCGACGGTGTAGCGAAGGTTTGGTATTCGAGAGATACTGTTGAGGCGATATTGCCGAGACGGCACGCGTTTCATCGAGAAAGAAAAGTGCAATCCGTAGCAAAGCGGAGTTACACCGTTAGAAAGCCGTTCGTCCCGGCCGGCGCCGTCACGGGAATCGGCAGCTTGCCCCTCACCTCCGTCTCCTCGGCAATTCAGGCAGTCGCCCGATTCTCTCCGGAAGTCCCGTTCTGGCCCCAACTGCCGCAACTCTCGCCATCCGAAAGTGCCATCGGCCAAGGACTCGGATGTCTCGCAGGTCTAATTGAGCCGCGCAAGGAAGGCTACGGCTACCAGGTCAAACCGGGACAAATCGATTCCGTCGTCGAAGCACTTCACGGCAGCAGCGGAGCGCTTACGTCAGTAAACGCAGCTGGTTTCGCCGCATTCGAAAAAGCTTTGTCTTCCGGTCTTTTCAAATCGGCAGTCGCCGTGAAAGGCCAAATCGAGGGCCCCATCACGCTTTCCGCTTATCTATTCCATCAGGGCAGACCCTTTCTCTCCGATCCGACCCTTTTTGCCGCCACCGCGTTCCATGTCTCGCAGATGCTTTCCTGGCAAATTGAGTGCCTGAATGCATCCGGGTTGCCTATCCTACTCTTCGTGGACGAACCGGCCTTGTGCCTCGAAGATTCTGCGGATTCCGTTTCGGAAGAGCAGCGGATTGACGCTCTGGCAGCCACGCTCGAGAATGCGCGAACTCGTGGAGCGTATGCCGGACTGCATTGCTGTGCGGCGCGTCCCTTTGAACGAATGTGCCGCGCGAAGCCCGATATCCTGTCCTTCGACGCCGATGAAGGGCTCGATTTGTTTTTCACCGACTGGCATGCGCTCGACTTCGTGCAACAGGGAGGGACGGTTGCATACGGCCTGGTGCCTACACGGCCTGGCGTGAACGCGGCCGACGCGGCGAGCATTTTTATTCGTTGGCTGAAAGCCGCATCGCTCGCTGGCGACCCGCGGACATTCGCGCAACGCGCCATGATCACCGCAACGTGCGGCCTGGGATTGCTCGACGAAACCTCCATCGAAGAGTCCTTTGGCGTCGCAAACAGCATCCGCAAGCTGGTCAAAACGTTGGTTGGTTCAGAAGTGGACGAAATCTACGGGTAGACAGTTTGAGCTGCCATGAAAAAACGCAATATCTGGTTCGAAACGGAAAGACCAACCCTTGTGGTTCGTTCGTTCCCAGGGGAACGTTAAAGGGCCTGGCATCCATGTTTGCCCGGGAGCGCCTTTGGCGAGGCTGGAACTGCGCGTCTCTATGGAAGAATTGCTTGGGCGCACCAATTCAATCGCAATGATTTCGGGCAGGAATCCGGTGCGAGCGATTTATCCCGCGAGCGGATTCATCTCGCTACCGCTACAAATTTAGTGACATCAAGAACAATAGAAACTAAGGCTGGCGAGAGCTCTTGTCGACACGGTTTACGAAAGAGCTCAGGGTCAGCGCCGCAGAAAAGAGTAAACCGGAGAAAATAGCTCCAGGCAGGACTGCCCCAGCATGGCCAGCCAGGCAAGTTTCAAGAGTGGCGCTCAGCAACCAGATCTGCACGACGAGCAGGATGACGATGAGGGCTATCGCCCCGTCGATGGCCACGAGTCCGCGCCTTTGCCTCGAAGGTTCGGGGTTGGCCATATCAGGTTCCCTTCACCGCAATCGCCACAAGCTTCGTGCCCTCGCGTTCGAGCGTAATCTGCGGAAGCGGACGCGGTGGCGGGCCTTGTAAAACGGAACCATCCTTCACCGAGAAAAATCCCTGGTGGCACGGGCATTCAAGCCGGTCATTTTTTGCGGAGTAGTATACCGCGCAGGAAAGGTGCGTGCACTTCTGACTATAGGCTACGTACTCTTCCTCGCTCGTACGGATCATGATGCAGTGGTCCTGAGAGGTCGGGTAGTTGAACAGCTTCACGCCGCGAACCGGGATTTCATTTAGCTCGGCAACTTCGATGGTTGGGAACGCGGGAGTCTTCGCAAAGCGTGACTTCAGCAGAATCCACAAATTCCCGACGAACATGCCGAGGCTCGCGAGCGTGAGAAACTTCGTGAACTGGCGGCGCGTGACGTACCGCTCATCGCTCGTAAAAACGGAAAACTCATCTTTCCAGAGCGGCTCCTCACTGGGGTTGCGAAAAAGGGACATACGACTCCTCCCACAGATAATCCAAAACGTCGAGTGACAGGGCGTCCGTTTGCGCCGGAACCATCATGTACACGTTCGTGACGATTCTCTGGTTTCCGAACTGAAACACGTTCGTTGGTTTTTCCCGCCGCTTGGCGATTTCGTCCGACCGGACGTAGGACAACGCCTGACTGGGGCAAACGGTGGCACACATAGGTTTCTTCCCAACCGATGTCCGGTCGTAGCACATATCGCATTTCATCATTTGCTCGTACTCGGGGAAAATCTTCGGAATCCCGAAAGGACAAGCGAGGACACAGTTGGAGCAACCGATGCAGCGGGGTTTCAGCGAAGAGTGCACGATGCCATCATCGCCTTTCTTGATTGCGTCCGCAGGACAGACCATCGCACAGGTCGGCTCTTCGCAATGCCAGCAGACGTAGGCCGCAGTCGCAGTGGTTCCTGGGCGGTCGATGAAGTCAAAATTGATCATCGACTGGCCGCGATGAGTCTCGCATTCCGCGCAAGCATTCACACAGGACTGACAACCAATGCATCGCGAGGGATCAACGTAAAATTCGTAGCCGTCCATTCGATTTGTCCCCTCCTTTCGATTCATGTCCGTTCGCAACAATCGCCCAATCCGGCGGTACGTCCGCTTTTCGAAGCTGGCAAGCCGAGACCTTGAACTCTGGAATCTTGCTGCGGGGGTCGAGCGTGCGGTGAGTCAGTTTGTTGGCGCTGCGCTCGCCGGCCCAATGATACGGAATGAACACCGTATCCGGCCGGATGGTCTTGACCACCATCGCCTGCAGGGTGATTTCATTCCTGCGTGAGGTGATCGCCACCCAATCTCCATCCTTGATCTGGTATTGCTCCGCGAGACGTGGATGGATTTCAAGTCGCGGATTCGGGTATTGATCGACGAGCGCGCCGATGCGGCGCGTTTGCGTTCCCGACAGATATTGACTGACCACGCGGCCGGTCGTCAGATAGATCGGAAACTCCTCCGATACTGGATCCCCACTTTCCCGCCATTCGGTTACAACGAAATGGTGTTTGCCGTCGGGATGGAAGGAGCGGCCATCCTCGAAGAGTCGTGGAGTGCCGGGATGGTCGAGTGTCGGACATGGCCAAAAAATGCCCATGTTCTTGTCGATCTTTTCATAGGTGATACCGAAATAGTCTGCATGCCCTCCGCGAGACGCTTCGCGCAACTCTTCGTAGATTTCTTTGGTCGAATTGTAGGGGAAATATTTCCCCTTCCCGAGTCGTTTGGCGAGTTCTACGTAGATCCAGCTATCGCCTTTGGCGTTTCCCGGTGGGTCCACGGCTTTCTGAATATGGATCACGCGCCCTTCGTTCGTGCAGCCGATTCCTTCCTCTTCTTCCTGTAGACTGCCAGCGAGGATTACATCGGCGTGGTGTGCGGTTTCCGACATAAAGAAATCCACGACGCCAAAGAATTCCAGTTTTTCGAGAGCTTCCTGCGTGAACTTGGAATCGGGCAGTGAGACTAGAGGATTGAAGCAGCAGGACAGTAGTGCTTTGATTTCACCCCGGTGGATCGCTTCCATGATTTCCACAGCCGTGTAACCCGCTTGCGGAATCTCTTCAGATGTGATGCCCCAGACCTTAGCCGTATGCGCGCGCGCTTCAGGATCGCTGATGGAACGCTGCCCGGGAAGCTGGTCACACTTCTGGCCATGCTCGCGACCTCCCTGACCGTTTCCCTGCCCGGTGATCATCGCGCATCCCGCGCCTTCCCGGCCAAGATTGCCCGTCGCGAGACACAAGTTAATGAGCGCCAGGCAGTTTTCAACGCCTTTCGATTGGTGCTCGACGCCCCGCGCATGCAACACAATGGCGCGATCCGCCTTGGCAAACAGTTGCGCCGCGCGTTCAATCGCTTCGGGCGGCACGCCAGTTTTTTCTCCCGCAGTGCGCGGATCCCACGCACGAACTGATTCCGATACTTGGTCGAACCCTGTCGTGTACTTAGAAATAAAATCACATCGCTCGAGCCCGTCGCGCAGAATGACGTGTAGCAACCCCATGTACAGCGCCATATCCGTGCCGGGCCGCACTGGAAGATACATGTCCGCATTGCGGCAGATCGGCGTCATGCGGGGATCGACGATGATGAGTTTTCCGCCAGCGTCACGGCAGCGCCACAAGTAGTCCGTCGTGATCGGCGCGCATTCCGCGACATTCGCGCCTGCTACGAGAACGACTTGCGCTTTGAGAATGTCCGACCAGGGCAGCGGGCTACGGTCCACTCCGAACGCCAGCTTGTAGGCGGTGCCCGCTGAAACCATGCAAAGTCTTCCGTTGTAGTCGATGTGCCGCGTGCCCAGCGCCACTCGCGCAAATTTCCCGAGTAAATAAGATTTCTCAGAAATTAGCGAAGCTCCGCCGTAGATGGCCACGGAATCCTTGCCGTATTTCTCTTGTGTTTCTTTAAGGCGCTTTACCGTGAAGTTCAGAGATTCGTCCCACGACGCTTTGCGGAATCCTTGCGTCGTGCGCATCAGGGGATCGAGCAAGCGGTCGGGGTGCCCGCCCTGCATGTAACGCTTTACGCCTTTTGGACAGAGCATTCCGTGGTTGAACGGAAACTCTTCCCAGGGTTCGAATCCGATGACTTGATTCCCGCGAACTTTGAGCTGAATTCCGCATTGCTGGCCGCAGAAACAACAATGCGTTTTGACCAGTCTTTCCGCGGGGTTTCGCGATTCATCCTGCCAACCGCCCGGAGGAACGTACGCCGGATGCGGGCCAAAACTATCGAGCAGCGATTCCGTAGAAGCCGGCGCCTTAGCCACGAGAGGTCTCCTTGAGTTGCAGCTGCGCCAGTGAGAGTGATTTTCGTTTGCACGCAGGACACAGTTCTTGCCAGATCGCGTCTATGCCTGCCATCTGGTAGTTGAACCCTACCTGGGGAAGGACGCGCTTCAAATCTTCAATGTGCATTTTCGAAGCGAAGCGTTCGCCGCAGCGTTTGCACAAGGCGGGCTGTCCCGTTTCTCCAGCTGCCTGATAGAACTTCACGCCAATTTGCGCTGGGCGCTGGAAAACATGAAAGAACTTTCCGAATGGAAGATAGAGAAGCGCCGCGATCACGGTGATGGCATGCAGAATGGCGAGAAAGCTGTAGGACTCGCCTCGGAGCCAATTTTGCGAAACCGTCAGCGCCAGCCCCGTCACGGAAATCGCGAACAGCAGAATGATAGGGAGAAAATCCAGGACAAAGGACTGTACCGCTTGCGCGCCCCGGTCGCGGAACCGCCGCCACAACGAAAGACCAATTCCCCCGAGCACGAGTATCGCCGATACATCGAGTCCATGAAAAAGAAGTTCCGCGAGCAAGGTATGCAGGCGAAACGTTTGAACGGGAAAACCATAGAGCACCACGACGTAGGTTTCCTGGTCCGTGGGCAGCGATTGAAACGAGATCCAGCCAAAGACCAGCGGGAAGGTGATGGCGACCGCGAGGATACATCCCCAAAACAGCATCTGGTGCATCCACCAGCGCAATGCCGAACGCTTGAGGATAAATGTCTGGGCCATCAGATGTGTGGTCGCGACGCTGACAAGTTTCAGCGTCCCGCGGAACGCTCCTGCCTCACGAAACAGTTGCCAGCCGCGTTCCCAATAGACGCGCGTCGGCGGCTTATCCAGCCACACCCGGTAGTGATAAACAACGCCCCAAGTGGCAAAGATCGTGGCGAACGTGTAAATGACCAGGGCCGGATCAAAATTCTGGAGCTTGCGGGAACCGACCACGATGGAGGCCACCAGGAGACCGGTGAAAAATGTCGCAGTTACTCCCGCCTTCACGCGATCTGCAGTCCGCGTCAACCTCGCGGGAAGCGTCAGTTCGGCAGCTTGCTGCTTGCTCAGAAAAACTACGGCGTTGGTGCGCCACAGAAGGCCGGAAGCCAAGGCGAGCAGCGCGAAGCCCGGCCAAGTGGTGTGCCAATAGTCTCGGAAAAAACCAAGAAGCAACGGCGGAAAGAATCCACCGAGCCCGCCCATCGCTCCCACGAGCCCCGTGACCGTCCCGACTTCTTTCGGAAAATATTGCGGCACGAGCTTGAAGATGGCGCCGTTTCCATTACCAAGCAGGAAGGCACAACCAAGCGCGCCCACCGTGAACGGAAGCATTGACGGCCAGGACATGAGCAGCGCAAACGGAATCACTCCGAGAAACACAACGTGAAGGACCCGTGCGCCGCCTATTTTATCGGCGAGCCAGCCACCTAGCGGACGAGCCAGCGTCGCCAGCACCACAAAACCTGCGGTGCGGAATCCGGCATCGGCAGGTTTCAGCGCAAACTGATCCTTCAGCAACACCGGAAGGTAAATGGAAAACGCCACGAACCCGCCAAACGTCAGAAAGTAAAAGAGAGACAGCACCCAAGACAATCGTTCTCGCGAGAGTAGCTGCAACATCACGCCGATGCCAGCTGGGCGGACGGTTTTGGGCGAGTTGCGCGCCAGCAGGTAGAACGCGACGCCCCAAACGACGAGCAGCACGGCCATGCCGCGAAATATGTTCTGCCACCCCACCGCCACAGCTAAGACTGGTCCCAGGAAAACCGCAGCCGATTGACCGATATTGCCGAGCCCATAGATTCCCAGCGAGCTGCCTTGTTTTTCCGGGGGAAACCAGCGTGACACAAATCCCACGCCAACAGCGAATGAACTTCCCGCCACGCCAAGGAAAAAGGCAACGTACAGCAGCAGCTTGTAACTCGAAACCATCGGCACCAGATACGCGGGAACGGCCACGACGACCAGCAGCAGCGAGAAAATGGCTCGGCCGCCAAAGCGATCGGCCAGCATTCCCGTCACAATCCGCAGCAATGCACCAAGCAGTACGGGCACTGCTACGAGGAAGGCCGTCTGGGTTGCGGTCAGGTGGAAGGTTTCGCGAAAACGCGGCGCGAAGGCGCTGATTAATCCCCACGCGGCAAAACAGATCGCAAAAGACACCGTACCAAGAGCCAACTGAATATTATCCCGAGAAGCAGCTGGGACCGTGCTCATGCATTTGCTCCGCAACGACACCGGCAGGTTGGACGCGCCGGTTGGAAAGATACTTATCGGAAGGGAGGTCCAGCATACCTCTTACATTGACTTTCCGACAAACTGAAATGCACTAGAAGTTACCATCCCAATTTCTGGTACGTTTTAAGAAATCTTGACGGGCACACCCACGAGCATGGTCTGTTTCTGCGAGTGTCTGGGCCGCAGAATAAATGTACCGAGAATATTCACGGCGTACACGGTAAGTCCTGCCAGTTCCGATAGCGCGGAAATCGGCAAAACCGACCAGGCCCAGGCTGCATACCCTTGGCAAGCGAGAACTTCGCACGAGGCATGCAGCGTGCAGCCCAGAGTGACAAATGCCAATCCCACAAACATCGGTTTCGTACTCCAGCGCAATCCTCATCCCTGCAAACGCGGGCAAGATCCTTTGTCCAACGCTCAGAATCATGACCGAAATGAATCCAACGGTCAGCGCGTGGCGCGATGCGCCCGAGATGCCGCCAGAAGTATCCCAGCCGGTGGCAGCCACTCCGAGAACCGCCGCAATGAACAACCATCCGTAAGCCATACGCACGAAGAGGGGAAAGTCGGAATGTACGCCGCGGATTTTCAGTTCGTTCTCGGACGACTCGAACGGATTCGCCCGCCTGGAAGCAGTGGTTCTAAGTATCGTATCACGATATAATGGCTGATAGACTGGCGTGTGGTTTTTGTGTCGGTCCTGTGGAGTGGAAGGCGGTTGCTCAAGGAAGCCGTGAGGCATCGCCTTGGCGAATTGCCCTCGAGTGGGCATTAGCTGGTTCAAGGAATTGGCAGAGAAGATATTTCAGCACAGCGAGGATGCAAGATAAACGTGGGTAAATCAGCCAGATCATCTGCACGCGCCGAAAAAATGAAACCGGGGAACAACGAGCATAGTAGATCGTGGGATGTGCTCGGCGATTTCACAACGACGGCACGAATGTTGCCGATTTCTGGATTGGCGCTGGTAATTGGGGTTGTAGCCTCATTCGTTGCACTGGCACTACTGCGTCTGATCGGACTGTTCACCAACCTTTTTTATTATGGGCGGTGGAGCACGGCGCTGGTGTCGCCTACAGGAAACCACCTGGGAATCTTTTCCGTGCTGGTGCCGGTAGGCGGCGCACTGATTATTGGTTTGATGGCCCGCTACGGATCGGAGCGAATTCGCGGGCACGGGATTCCGGAGGCCATCGAAGCGATTCTGATCAACGGAAGCCGTGTCGAACCGAAGGTCGCACTGCTCAAGCCGATTTCTTCGGCGATCTCCATTGGTTCGGGCGGACCTTTCGGCGCGGAGGGCCCGATCATCATGACCGGCGGGGCGATCGGATCGATGATCGCCCAACTATTTCACCTGACGAGCGCCGAGCGCAAGACGTTGTTGGTGGCAGGCGCCGCCGCTGGAATGTCGGCCACATTCGCTGCGCCTGTTGCCTCTACCCTGCTCGCGGTGGAATTGCTTCTGTTCGAATGGAAACCTCGCAGCTTGGTTCCCGTGGCATTGGCCAGCGCGATGGCAGCTGTGCTGCGGCGCTATCTTTTAGGATTTGGACCCTTGTTTCCGGTGCCGGAGCACCCACTTTTCATCGGGCCGAAAGCTCTTCTAGGATGCGTTTTGGTCGGTTTGCTCGCTGGAGCGTTGTCGGCTTTGCTGACCATGTCGGTTTACGCTGCGGAGGACGCATTTCAGCGTTTGCCGATTCATTGGATGTGGTGGCCAATGATCGGAGGGCTGGTGATTGGCTTGGGCGGGTTAATTTTTCCGCAGGCGCTGGGCGTAGGTTACGACACCATTGGGGGGTTGCTCCAGGGCAGTGTGACGACGCACGTGATTCTTGGCGTGTTGATTGTCAAATGGTTCATCTGGGCGGTATCGCTTGGCTCGGGAACATCCGGAGGTGTTTTGGCGCCGTTGCTCATGATGGGCGGAGCACTCGGAGGTCTAGAAGCCATGTTCCTTCCTAACGAAGGTGCGGGATTCTGGCCATTGATTAGCATGGGTGCGGTTTTGGGGGGCACCATGCGTTCACCGTTTACGAGCATCGTATTTGCGTTTGAATTAACGCACGACGGAAACGTTTTCCTGCCGCTGCTGGTTGGCAGCGTGATCGCCCATGCATTCACGGTGCTCACGCTAAAAAGGTCCATCTTGACCGAGAAGGTGGCGCGGCGCGGTTATCATTTGAGCAGGGAATATGCGGTCGATCCACTGGAAATTCTTTTTGTCCGCGAAGTCATGCGCACGAAGGTTGTGGTGTTGTCCGCAGTAGCCACGCTCGGCGAATTGCAGCAGTCGCTTCGCGCAGATCATCGGCAGAGCCAGCGCCTCTTGCCTGTTGTTGACGCCGAGGGCCAGTTCGCGGGCGTGCTAACCCGCGACGATATACGCAATCGAATTGCCACCGACGGAGAGGTCTCGTTGCGACTGCCGCTTGCAGAATTCGTGAGACCCGAAACCGTCGCTGCCTACCCAGACGAACCGCTCCGGGTGGTGGTTTACAGAATGGCCGAGAAAGGCTTTACCAGGATGCCGGTCGTCGAGCCTCGAACAGGGAAATTTTTGGGATTGATCGCGCTGGATGATTTGCTCAAAGCACGTGGGCGTCACCTCGAAGAGGAGAGTCGGCGGGAGCGTGCACTGAAACTGCGTTTTTTTTCGCCCGCCACCGGTTTCTCTGACGATTCCGAGAACTCCTCCCCGAACTGATGCCATTCGTCGCAGTGGAACATACATCTGAGTGGGCCCTCATCCTTGATATATGCCCCTTTCGTCCAGACGGCACTGGAACGACGCTTACCCCCGAACTACACTAACTCCTGATCACGCTATAGTCCGGCATGTTCGGCAACCATCCTTTGATACGCCCTTTTGGCTGACAATTGAAATCAACGATTACCCAAATGTCTGGTTTGCCCGTATGGTGATCTCAGGATTCACACTACATGACCTGGCTCGAATACCATGAATTGACGAAGCACAGTGCAGAGTCGCTGCGACGAACTCAGTACTATCTCGATTGGGCCAATATGCCTAATCCGTTTCGGCATTATGAAGGCGTTCCGGTCGTGGATCTGCCGGCCGACCCGCCAGCTCCACATCTTTCGGCTCTCGAAGTACTCGAGGGCAAAACAGGAAATACTCTGGCGAGGGACGGTGCGGAATTCCTTTCGCAGTTGATGTTTTATTCCGCCTCGATTAGCGCGTCCAAGCGAGTCCCGTCCACCGGAGCTATCTACTCTCTGCGCGTAAATCCTTCTTCCGGTAATCTCCATCCGACCGAATTTCACTTTTGCACGCGAGGTCTGGTCGATTGGTCCGATGGCCTCTATCACTACCGTCCCTCATCCCACACGGCAGAACAACGTGCCATCGGAGATTTTGGCACGAAACTTATCAATAACTCTGCCCCACTCATTTTCGTTCTGACCAGCATTGCTTGGCGCGAAGCCTGGAAATACAGGGACCGGGCCTATCGGTATTGCTTACACGACATCGGACATGCCTGGCAGGCTCTTACGCTTGCGGCTCGATCTCTCGGAAGCGAGAGCTTTGCTACTGGACATTTTTTGGATGACAGAGTGGCGGAATCGTGTCTCCTCAGTGCGGATGAGTGGCCCATGTTAATCGTCGGGCTTCAGGGCCCATCCATTCCGGTGAACAAACCGAATGGAGACAAGACGGTTTTGTTTGGTGGCCAGCCCAACCGACTGTCGGAGGAGCACGAAACTTACCCTCTGATCGAACGCATTCACTCTGCCACGAAGCTCAACACAGAATTCACCATCCCCTCTCCTGGCGAGCCGAAGGTATACGGACGCGGGGAAGTCAGCCTGCCGCCTCCTGTCTCCACAAACCACGGTTTCGGTGCCGTAGTTCGTGCACGGCGTTCTGCTCTTGACTTCAAGGGTGGACGCGAGTCAATCGCCTTCCCGCAACTTGCGACTCTGCTCTCCGCCACAAGGGAGCACCTGTTCGCCGATTTCGCTACACATCGTTACGTCCATCTTTATCTTTATGTCCATCGAGTCGAAGGCTTGGAGCCGGGTGTTTATCGCTTCTGGCCGGAGCATGCAGAGTTGGAAAGAATCAAACTAGGGGACCAACGCCTGGTGGCGGCAGCCCTCAGTTTGGGACAAGACCTGGCGGGAAATGCTTGCGTCGCATTTTCCATGATCGGCGATTTTGCGAGTGCTGCCAGCAGGTACGGAGATCGCGGCTATCGCTACGTGCATTTCGAGGCGGGAGCAATTGGCCAACGAATGTATCTCGCTGCCGAGGCTCTTGGACTGGGGGCAACAGGCATCGGTGCATTTTTTGATGAAGAAGTGAACCGATATCTGGGCCTCTCATCTGAGCTAGGGCAAGTCGTCTACCATTTCGCAATCGGTTACCCGGTTGCTGACTCGCGCCTGGATCTTTGAAAACGTATGGTCGGTATCCTGGTACACGGGAACAACCAATTCATCTTGCGCATGCTTCGTTTCGTCTTGGGTGTGTCGAAATGCCCGTCATGAACGGTTTCAACGACGCGACACAGTCGACTATCCAAGTCGATGCTTCCCCACCGAAGCGCAAGCAATTCGCCGACTCTCAATCCCGTCAGCACCAAAAGCAACGCGAACGACCGCACCGGCTCGCGTAATTCACTGGCGAGTTTTTGCACTTAGACTGAGTAAGCGATCCTCGTGCACATGGCTAAGTCTTGATAAAGCGGAAACCGGACATCCGGCCCAAGAAAGCACGCCATCAGTGCTTGGCGCGATCTTTAATCTGTTTGGCCAGCTTCTCGATTTGCTGTGCCTGCTTGATTATTGTGACGGACATCGTGGATGTGCTGTCCGTCATTTTCATTTGTTCCCGAAGCGTAAAAGCTAACGCGTATAGCTTTTCGACGTCGCCCTGGAGTTCGGCATGGTTTTGCTTGTCGACCGCTTTGGGATCGGGTTCTGTGATGCCAGGCCCGTGCAGTCCGGGAGGGAAATTCGGATTGGGAGCGTTTGGCGAAGGACGCGGCTGAGGTGGCTGAGTCGACGGGTGTGGCGCTTGAGCGCTCGAAGCGAGCGCCAGGATCGCGAGGCCCGCAGCGAGCACTGCCGAAGCAGTGATCATTCTTGGCCGTGAATTTGACATAAACACCTCCAGCCTTCCGGCGTACGGAGTCGCGATTGTCTCCCAGTCTACGCCTGCTGCCGGGAAAAAACTCGAACCCCTTTTTGCGTGGGCACGAGTCGTTAGAAGTGGATTTCTATAAGTTGCGCCCGCCTGGATACGAATCCAGAGCGGGTCATTTCAAGGGCTCGGTAATCGTCATCAATTCGTTCTCGTGCAGATCCTTGGTAACTACCTGCTTGCGGCCCGACGGCCAACTGACTTCAACGCTGTCGATTTTCGAACGATCGCCAAGGCCGAAGTAGAGCGGTAAGACGCTTTGCGACAAGTAGCCGGACTTGCCGTCGTTGTAGCGCGTGTAGGTTTGCCCGTTCGCGTGCAGGCGGACCGTAGCGCCGAGACCGTTGCGATTGGACTTTGTGCCGACAAGCACGACCTTGAGCCAGTAGATTTTTTTCTGCTGGGCGAGATCGCTGATCAGCACCATGGGCTCGGAGTTGAAATCGTTCGTGACGATGTCCAGGTCGCCGTCATTATCGAGATCAAACACCACGGAAGAACGGCTTGCTTTGGGAACGGACACGCTGACTTTCTGCGTTTGCCCTTCGCACACAGTTTTGCCCAAGGGACCAAGAACATTAGGGTCGGTACAATCCATGACGAACCAGGGTGTGTACGGCGTTTGGCGCGGTTCGACTCCAAGCAGAAATTCCGAATCCAGGAATTTCTCGCCGCGGTTATTAAGCAACAGCGAATTGATGCCGTAACGGAAGGGGAAATTCATGCCCGCGGTGATGAACAAGTCTTCGTAGCCATCCGCATTAAGATCGCCCACACTGACGCCCCAGGGCCAAAGCTGTTCGACGCCGATTTTGTCCGAAATCTCCTCGAACCTTCCCTTGCCCGGATTGTTATAGAACGCATTGCCGAAAATGAATTTGTCGGCTGGTTCGCCTAACTGGGCGTCGGGAGCGTGATGCGTGATTTTTTCTTTTTCATGCTCTGGGCTTTGCTCTTCCATCATGTCCGAGTGCATGTCGGTGACGAAAAGGTCCATGCGGCCGTCATTGTCGAAATCAAAAAACTTCAAGCCCATGGCTCCCCAGGACGTCTTCGGAAAATAGTCTTCTGTTTTCTCGACAAACTTCTTGCCGCCTTGGTTTTCGAAGTAATGTCCTGAACCCTGCATATTGAGGAAGTAGATGCTCGGCCAGCCGTCACCTTTCAAATCGGCAAAGCTGGCATCACCACACCAGCCCCGCGGGTTAAGCCCGACTTCCGCTGTGACATCCCTGAATTTATAGTTGCCCAGGTTCTTGTAGAGGACCGGATACTCGAAGCGTTCGGGATGAAGATGGCCGGAAAACGCGTCTCTCATTCCGGCGTAGGCCCCTTCCGGCCCTTTTTCGTTTGTGGTGTAAACGCCGACGTTGCAAACGAGCAGATCGGCCAATCCATCGTTGTCATAGTCGAAGAAGAAAGCGCCGGAGGAATGGGCTATCAGGTCCAGACCTGCTTCATGGGAAATATCCTTGAAGTGGCCGTGGCCATCGTTTTGGAAGAGGACGTTGCCTTCATTGACGGTGGTGACGAACAGATCTTGGCGGCCGGTGTTGTTGACGTCGCCGAAAGCAGCGGCAACGCTCACACGGTTTTTCAGATCCACACCGGCCCGCTCTGTAATATTTTCAAATTTTCCCTTTCCCAGGTTTTTCCAGAGTTCGTTGCCGCCGAGCTGATTCACGAAGTAAATGTCGTACAGTCCGTCGCCATCCACATCGGCAACAGCAATTCCCGTTCCGTGGTCGTAATGGACCGGCATGTAGTGGCTGGTGGCATCGGGCACGGCATGGTGGCGAAAGGTGATGCCGCTCTGCTTCAGTTGATCGGTGAAATGGAACTGATAAAACACTTTGAACTGATTTACGGATCGGAGTTGGGCTTCTTTGCGAGCCGCAAGCGAAGCAAGTCCAACGTCATTTTTCGGAAATGGAACTTGCGGCGGTGCGGACTCCTGCGCACCGCGCGAGGCCGCAGGCGCGCCAACAAGTAACACCACTGCGAAGCTTGCGACTACAAATGGACAGCGAAGCATGCAATTCCCCCCGGATAGTGGGCGCGCAGAGCTTCCCCGCAGTTGGCGCGCAACCGTCTCCAATCAAACGCCCGACAGGGTAACATCAACTCCTCGCGGGACGGACCACTGCGTCAGCGAGAAGTTGGCGGTGCAAGTTTGATCGTACCTTTGATGCCTTGGCCCTCGACAACCGTGTAAATGGCATCTGCGGGGACATTTCGCAAAACCTCGATGCCGCCATTGGGCCAGCGGACTTCCACTTTGTCCATCGCGGAATCGCCCGCCAGTCCAAAATGCAATCGCGGATCGTTGGTGGAAAGATAGCTGGAGCCTGCTTTGATTTCCTCGATCTGCGAGCGCGTGGCGCACGTGACGGTGATTCGCGCCCCCACGGCTCCGCGGTTGCTCTTGGTTCCCACCAGTTTGAAGAGAACGCGATGGTTGGAGTTTTTCGTGTCGTTCAGGAAGAGCGAAGGTGGCGCTCCCACATTGAAGACGACCATATCGACGGCGCCGTCATTGTTGATATCACCGAAGGCAACGCCGCGACGCGATTGGAGGGCTCCGTCGTTCAATCCCGCATTCCCCGCAATCTCATCGAAGGTGCGATCGCCCTTATTGCGATAGAGCAAGAGCGGTTCGCGGTATCTGACGTTTTTGGAAATGGTGTCGACGTCGGGATAAACATGGCCGCTGGCGATGAGCAGGTCCGGAAGGCCGTCATTATCAAAATCCGCGAACCCTGTTCCCCAGGACACATAAGGGAGCGAACTTTGCGCGATTCTGGCGGAATACGTGATGTCTGTAAACTCTCCATCGCCTTGATTCAGGTAAAGCCCTTTCGGCTGGTCCGCGTAATCGGTAATCGCGAGATCGAGTTTTCCGTCGCGGTCGAAATCACCCATATCCACGCCCATATTCCCCACCTCGCGGCCCTCGGGACTCAGGGCCACGCCGGAGAGCATGCCGCTCTCCCCAAACGTGCCGTCATGATTGTTGTGGTAGAGAAAGTTGGGGCTGGTGTCGTTGGCCACAAGGAGGTCCGGCCAACCCTGATTGTCGTAGTCGCCCCACACGACACCCAATCCAAAATGTCCGGCGGGATCGTCCACGCCCGCCTTCTTGGAGACTTCTTCAAAAGTGTCGTCACCGCGGTTGTGAAACAAGAGATCGGTTTCGCCGTCCATGGTCCAGGGATTTTCGACTGGCAAACCCTTATGGAAAAAATTCTTAGACGGATTTTCAGCCGTTGGCAAGTGGTTCAGGTCCGTATGGACGTAACGTGAAACAAATAGATCCAGGTGCCCGTCGCGATCGTAGTCAGCCCACGCTGCCCCCGCGCTGAAGCCCCCCCCTGCGACACCCGCCTTGGCGGTGACGTCTTCAAACTTGCAATTTCCCAAGTTGTGATACAGCACGTTGCCGCCGTATCCCGTGACATAAATATCGGGCAAGCCATCGTTGTCATAATCCGCGACGGCGATCCCCATGCCCCAGCCTTTATGGGTGAGCCCGGCTTCTTTGGTGATATCGGTAAATTTTAGATTTTCCCCCTGGTGGTAGAGCGTAATCATGGGTACACCGCCACTCTTGGCTTGTTCAATGGTGGCATCGTTGACTACCAGAATGTCGAGCTTCCCGTCGTTATCGCAATCGAAAACGGCGACGCCGCCGGAAATCGTTTCCACCACGTAATGCTGCTTCATGGAGCTAAGGGGCACTTTGGTGAGGCCTGCTTCCATCCCCACCTCGCGAAAATGAATGGGTGGAGTCTGGGCGCCGGTAAGTGCTGGCAAGAAGAAGAGAGTGAGTGAAGTGGCGAATAACCGCATATTTGAGAATTGTTTGGCCCCAGAGGATTCTAGGGGAAATCGGCGCGGGGAGAAAGGGCTCGAGAGTTCTAGTTTGTTTTGCTTCTGTGGGCTAAGATTTCTGACAGGAAATGACTTTGAACGCTTGCCAGAACGATCTGCTTGTAGGAGGTGGATCCCGCGTCCGCCCGTGGCGAGCGGTATTCTCATGCGTCTCTATCTGCATAGTTCTCGCTTCTCTCCAGCTTCCCAGAATCGCCTGCGCCCAGAGCGCCGACCTCACCGGCGTCTCTATCCTGATTCAGCAGGGAAAGTTGGAGCAAGCCGAGCGGCAGCTGCGTCAATATCTTTTGAAGCTGCCGCACTCAGCCAAAGCCAACAGTCTTTTGGGAACAGTGTATCTCCGGCAAGGACACTTCGAGCAAGCAGAGGACGCGCTACAAAAAGCCATCCTAAGTGCGCCCGTTCTGGTTGAACCCCGCCTTACTCTGGGGGACGCCTATATTGCGGAAGGGAAACTCGACTCGGCCGTGGCTGCTTACGAGGGTGCGGCCAAGATCGCCCCGCATAACACTCGCGCCAATCTCGGGTTGGCGAAGCTGTACCTGGGCAGGGGAGAATTTACTAAGTCCATTGAAGCCAGCGGAAATATTCCTCCAGAAAAACGCACTGCGGAGCTTCTGCCTACGCTTGCGGCGGACTATTTAGGACTGCAGCAACCGGAAAAAGCCGGCGTAGAAATCCAAGGCATGCTGCAAGTGGGGGAAAAACAGCCGGATCTTGTTCCGGAACTGGCGGAGTTTTTCCTATCGCACGGGGATTTCAATAGCGCCCAGCAGTTGCTTGCTCTCGCGCAAGGAAAGCAACCGGCTACAGATCGCTTTCTTGTGGATCTGGCCCGCACGCAAGCTGGATTGGGACAACTCGATGAGGCCCAGAAAACGTTGGAGAGCGTTCTGGAGCGTGCGCCGGAATCCTTGGATGCCTTAATCGCTGCCGGGCAAGTAGCCGGCCAGCAATCGGATTGGGGTGCGGCAGCCGAGGCGTTTTCTCGCGCAGCCAGGCTTGCGCCGGAGCGCGCGGACATTTTATACGGACTAACGTCGGCGCAGTTGTACGCAAACCAGACCGAGGGCGCGCTCAAGAGTGCCCAAGAATTGCATTCCCTGGTTCCTAATGATCTGCGCGCAACTTACTTGATTGCACTTGCTCTTTTCGGCGTCAGGAAATGGGAGGACGCCAAACTCTACGCCGATCAAGTGCTGACCGCACAACCGGAAGACCGCGAGATGAACCTTGTTCTAGCGGATATAACGTTCAACCGCGAGCACAACCTTCCGGTTGCGCGCAAGCACGTGGACATTTGCCTGCAGCACAATCCGGAAGATCCCGGTGCCCTCTATTATTTGGGAATGATTCAAAAAATGGAGGGCGATGTGACGGGCGCCGTTCATAGCCTCTCAAAAAGCGTTGCTGGTAACCCCAAGAACGCCGACTCGCAGGGCGCCCTTGGCGCCCTGTGGCTGCAGGCGGGCGATGTGACGGGAGCGGTGCGTGCACTGGAGCAAGCCGTGCATCTGGCGCCAGACGAAGCGCAGCATCACTATCAGCTGGCCGTAGCGTATCAGCGCGCTGGCGCACCGGACAAAGCAAAAGTCCAACTGGAAATCTACCAACAGATGAAGTCAAAAGAAGCCAAAGAGGCCAAAGGTTTAAAGGGGCCTACGACTAGCGAGTTCTCGCCCATGGGAATTCCTTCGCGTCCCTAGCACGGCGCCCAAACCGCCCCCAACTTTCCAAATTTCGGTCGCAAGGTGCAGAAGCGCGCGAGCAAAGAGACGTAAAGTCACTGATTCCACGCTTTTTCATATTCCGGCTCACTCCTTTATCCCTGGCGCTGCGAGCTCACAAGAAATCGTGAACGTTACCGGAGCTGACCGATGCCTGACCACGCAAAAAGCCGCTAGAATATCAATATTCCTCTTGACAAACGCAAAGGACTAGCACTATATAGCGCCTAATACAAAAGCATTATGTCCCCTAATGCTTTAGGGGTTGGGCTCCTTTTTAACTGTTTCGAATGGCTTGACATTGCATTTGCGTCCGATGCGGACTCTGTCGGCGCGGCGAAAGTCACATGCGATGGCGGGTGAAAATACTTCCTCGAGGTGTAATGGAATGAAACTTCAAATTAGCAAAGCAGTGCGTGGAATGCGGAATGTTGCGCTAGGACTGCTGATCGCGTTTACGCTCCTGCTCTCTGCGCTTCCCGCTCACGCGCAAAATTATGCGGGATCGGTTCGCGGCACGGTAACGGATCCGTCGGGCGCGGTAGTCGCAGGCGCAACCGTTATGCTGCACGATGTCGGAACGAATGCCACTTTACAGACCACGACCAACGAGCAGGGAGGATATTCGTTTCCAACAGTTAACGTTGGCGTCTACGAAGTGACCGTCAAGGCAGCGAACTTCAAGGAGTTCCGTGCCAAAAACGTGGAAGTCCACGTTTCGACGAGCACGGAAGCGGATGCCAAACTGGAATTGGGCGCGTCCACCGACACGGTAACGGTCGAAGCGAGCGACATTCAGGTACAAACCACCACCGCTGACGTCGGCGCGGTTATCGAGGGTACCCAGGTTCGCGAGCTGCCCCTGAACGGCCGTAACTTTATGGCGTTGACGCAGCTGCAACCAGGCGTCTCCGCGAACAACGGATTTAACACGAAGGATAAGGGACTGCAGGGCGGCGCGGATTTTTCGGTAAACGGCAATCCCAGTACCAACAACTTGTTCCTGATTGACGGCGTGAACAACAACGACGTCGGCTCCAACCGCACCATCCTTATCTATCCTTCCGTGGATTCCGTTGCCGAATTCAAGATGCTCACCAATTCGTATGGCCCAGAGTATGGGCAGGCATCGGGAGCAATCATCAGCATCACCACGCGTTCCGGTGAAAACCAGTTCCACGGCGGTCTTTTTTATGAAGGCCGTAACGACAAACTGAACGCCAACAGTTTTGCCAATAACTCGTTTGTTGGCGGCATTCCCAAGCCTCCACTCCGGCGCAATGACTATGGGTACTTTATTTCTGGTCCAGTCAAGAAAGACAAACTCTTCTTCTGGTGGAACGAGGAGTGGAACAAAGACAACCGCGGCAATCTGGTTTCCACCTGCGTGCCCACTGCCGCCGAAGCTAGTGGCGATTTCAGTGCTGACGTAGCGGCGGGCATCGCTTCATTAAATAACGGGGGCGCCGCCGCGGACAACACGACGTGCAATGCACCGCCTCCAGCAACATTTACCAACAACGGAACCACCGCCAATCCCAACTACTCCGCCACATCCAGAATTCCGGTGGCCTCCCAGGTCGCGGGCAATCCGTACGCCATCGCCAACCCGGACGCCGTGGGCCAACTTTTAGCTGCCTATTATCCGGCGCCCAATCGGACACCTTTAAACTACGCGACGACGGGCGCTTCGGACATCAACTATGCGACTAACGTAGTTACAAGAGCTCCCTGGCGTGAAGAAAACGTGCGCATTGACTACAATCTGACAAAAAGAAATACCATCGCCTTTCGGTACACGCAGGACGCCTGGAGCATTCCGGCACCCAATAACGCTTTTGGCTGGGGTGATGATCCTTTCGCCACCTACCAGGGAAGTTGGAACCAGCCCTCCAAGAGCATCATGGGTCGCCTGACCTCCCAAATCAGCAGTTCATTGATTAACGACTTCGAATTCGGTTACGCGCACAATGCCATCATTATCAGTGCTCAGGGTAGCGCGGACCCGGGTTTGAGTGCGCAATTTGATGCGGCTATGGCACCCGCATGGCCAGCGGCGGGGAAGACAAAAGGCGGCATCCCGACCGTGTGGGGAGGCTTACAGCACTACGGCAACTTCTCGTCGATCTGGGCCATCGTGGGATACAACAACGATATGAGCCTGTACACTTTCCAGGATAACGTAACGAAAATACAAGGCTCCCATGCCTGGAAGTTTGGTGCCCTGGTTAGCGCTAACCACAAAAACGAGAATCAGTTCGGCGGCGGCGACCGTCCCACGTTTGGCCTCAACGACGAAGGTTGGGGCAACATCGGTATCGTCACCGGAAACACTCTAGCTAACGTGTTACTGCCGGGGACGGGCGCAAATCCTCAGACGATTGCCGGCGTGGGCGAAACGAACATCAACCCGGTAGATCACGGCAAATGGCACGACATCGAGTTCTATGCCGGCGATACCTGGAAGTTCAATCGCCGCGTTACTTTGACGTATGGCCTGCGTTGGTCTTTCTTGCGTGAGCCGTACGACGACAACAACCAGATGGCGTCGTTCAGCTTGGCAGCCTATAGCCTCGCACGAGCCCAGGCATTCCCAAATGACGCCTGCAACGGCGTCGTCGTGGTACCGGGTACCAGCTTCTGCCAGGCAGCCGCTACTGCGACTGGCCTGCCGTTGAGCAACGGCACGCCGGGCGTTAACCGCGCGCTGGTCGAAAACAACAACCACAATATTGCCCCACGTCTCGGCGTGGCTTGGGACGTCTTCGGCACCGGAAAGACGGCCGTCCGCGCAGGCGTCGGGCAGTTCTATCAGCGCGAGCGCGTGAGCCCGCAAGTCGGCCTTTCAAATACGGCGCCTTTTGCTATTACCGCCAACAGCACTCGCTCGCTCGACGTTTCTCCCGGTGTAACGGGAGCTTCCACGTCACCGAACAATGGCAGGTCGCCACGCGGCATCGCCCCCAACTCATGGCAATGGAACGTGTCAGTGGAGCACGAACTGGCCCGCAACACTGCGCTCCAGGTAGGTTATGTTGGAAACGTGGGTATCCATCAGACCACCACGTACGACATCAACCAAATACCCGAAAGTGATTTTACAACTGCAGCATTTATGGGTCCAAGCGCACAAGGGGCCACGCCCAGTTTCAACGTTCTACGCCCAACTCCCAACTTTGGCCGCATCAACTATTTCAGCCGTGACGGACACTCCAACTATCATGCGCTTCAGGTGCAATTCCGCTCGAAGCTGAGCAACTTCTCCAACATAAACGCAGCCTATACCTGGTCGCACACGGTAGCCGATTTTGAACAGGACGCGGCCAACGGTGGAGGCAGCCAGGGGAGCTTCACAGACGTTTTCAACATTAAACAGGATCGCGGCAACGCCACCATCAACCGGCCACATATCTTCGTCTTCAACGAAGTGTTCTTCCTGCCTAAGTTCGAGCACCGGCCAAGCTTTGTTCGCGAAACGGTTGGCGGATGGGAATTCAACACCATCTTCACGGCCGAAAGCGGCAATTCCATCACTGTGTACCAAAGCGGTTTGGCTCCGGCCGGTACGACAGCTACTGCGCAAGTGGATCCTGCAGCGCCGACGCCTCAGTGCTCGGGTGGCGGGCTCACGTTCCCTTGTGCTGGCTTATCCTCGCTCTCGGGAACTGGCTTTAACAACACACAGCGTCCCAATACTGTACCGGGAACGTCGTGCAACTCGGGCGTATCCGGTAACCAGATCTTTAATCCGAACGCGTTTACGCTCATCGGATTCCAGATCGGGCCGATTGGCAATGCTCCTCGCGGCGCTTGCCACGGCCCGCATTATGTCAATGGGGATATGGGAATTTACAAGAACTGGCGGTTTAAGGAGAGGTATGGTTTGCGTTTCAGCGTCGACTTCTTCAACGCCTTTAACCACTCGAACTTTGACGCGACTTTCATCCAAGGCACTGGTGGAAACAATGGCTCTGGTACGTTCTACAATGGCGGCGGCGTGTACTGCGGCCCCGGGACGGCCGTTATAGTTGGAGGCACCCCAAAGACCCAATACGAGCCTTGCAGCCCAGCCAACAACGTCATCAGCGCCTACGGCGTCACCAACACTGGGATCGGGGGCGCCAACCCCGGGTTCGGATCGACTATCGTCACCAAACCCAACCGCGAACTGCAATATGGGCTGAAATTCACCTTCTGACGAACGTAGCTTTCAGGCGTTCGAGCAACTCTCCGGCGGGGCCTGCTGTACCGGGCCTCGCCGCTTTTTTCTTAGCGGCTTCCCGTTGGGAGACGGTGTTTTCTTGCTGGCGAGCAAACATCCCCAAGCTCTTTTCGTGCGCGGAATCCTGTTCGTCATCGCACAAACTTCACCTGCCTTCTGCGTCGTTTATTGCTAAAATTCCAGCGGAGACTTATTTCTGTGCCGTACGTTATTGAGCGCTCCGTTTCCACGTTGCGCACCCAGCGGGCCTCCGTCAGACGCTATTTGGGACCACTATGCCTTTGGCTTGGCGTACCTTTCTGCGCCGCTTCTCAATCAACGGCTCCTGCGCACCCTGACCGGCAGGAAGCAACTAGCGCCGCTGCGCCCGTTGACGAATTACAAGCGCGCCTGAAGGCAGCCGAAGCAGCCCGCAATACGGGCGATCCCGATAGTGTTGCCCGCGAAAATTTCCCGGTACTGTCACTCGCCCTCCGCAAATTGGGGAATGTGCGCACCACGGAAGGCGCTTTTCCAGAAGCCGCCGAACTTTACCGACGCTCGCTTACCTGGGAAGACGCCGCGGAAACCCATGTGGGTCTCGCCATCTGCAATCTCTACGCGAACCGTCCTGACGATTCGCTGGTCGAAGCTTCAAAGGCTCTGCTCCTCGATCCCAACAGCGCCCGGGCCTTTAACATTCAAGGCAAGGCCTGGATGAAAAAGCGAGAGTACCGAAAAGCCGTCGACTCCCTGGAGCGGGCCGTCCGGATTCAGCCGGAGTTCGAACCTGCCTATGCACTGGCTAGCTCTTTGCTCTCGCTGAAGGATGCCGAAAGCAAGAAGAAAGCCGTGGAGGTATTTGACACGATTGTAGCCTCAGTGGGCGATTCCGGCTCACTTCATGTGCTCTTCGGCCACGCGTATCGCGACGCGGAGATGCAAGACGACGCGATCCGCGAACTCCGCAAGGCCGTCGCTCTGGATACGCGCACCCCTCACGCACACTACTTTCTCGGCCTCTCGCTGTTGTGGAAAAATGAATGGACCACCACGCCGGAAATCCGCCAGGAATTCGTGACCGAACTCGGCAATTTTCCGCGAGACTTCCTCGCGAATTATTTTCTCGGCTACCTTGATTCGAACGACCGCCGCTACGATGAAGCTAACGGGCACCTCAAGGCCGCTACCGAGCTCGACCCTTCCTGGCCCGAACCGTGGCTCTTCCTTGGACTGAATGCTTATGCCCAAGGGGACCCGGTGCGCTCTGAAGAGTATCTGCGGAAGTGTATTGAGCTGACCGGCAAGGACGAATCTCGCGGCAACTATCAGGTTCGCAGGGCCTATATCACGCTAGGCCGCATTCTCGCCGGCCGCGGACGAGCCGATGAAGCAGCTCCTTATATGGCGCGGGCTCGTGAGTTCCAGGCGCAGGCGCTTGCGGAAGCACAGCAACAGATCGCTGACAAAGCGTCCGAGGAAGGCACGGTCTCCCCGGCCGCGATAGTGGCGCTTCTGAACCGCCAGGAAGATCAACCAATTGCTTTTCCTTCTCAGCCCGTAGATCCCACGCTGCCGCTCGATTCCGGGGCTCTGGCACGTTCCGGGCTTTCCGAAGAGACCAAAAGAGCTGCCGTTTCCGAGGAAAACCGGCTCCGTCTAATCCTCGGCTCAAGTTTCAGCGATCTTGCCACGTCGGAAGCGATTCACCGCGATTACGCCTCCGCGCTCACTCACTACCAGGAAGCGGAGCGATGGAGCCCGGCCATTCCCGGGTTACTACGCAACCTCGGCGTTGCCGCCTTCCGCGCGCAAAATTATCCGGAATGCGCGCGTGCTCTTTCGCAAGTCCTGGCCAGCGATTCTTCCGATACGGCGGTGCGCGCAATGCTGGGATCGGCCTACTTTAGCCTCGACAATTACCGCGAAGCCGCAAGAACCATAGCGCCCCTCGGTGATCGCGCCATGCGCGACCCTACGCTTGGCTATCCTTGGGCTGCTTCATTGTTCCGCCTCGGCGACTCCACACAGGCAACTCATGTTCTTCAGGAATACGAAAAATCCAAGCTTTCTCCTGACGCGCTTGTTCTGGTAGGGCAGTTATGGACCGATATGGGCGATTTTTCCCGCGCCGTGCAGGCGTTCCATCACGCCCTGGACGGCGATCCCTCACTGGCGAGGGCACATTATTATGCCGGCCTGGCACAGCTACGCTGGGAGCATTCGAACGAAGCCGAGGAGGAGTTCAACGCTGCACTGAAATGGGCTCCCGATGACGCTGATGCAACCATTGGTCTCGGGTACGTATGCGTCCAGCGGCGCAAACAAGCCGAAGCGATCGAGCTTTTCCGCTCGGTAACCACGCATCACCCCGAAAACGGAAACGGACACTATCAGCTGGGCAAGCTGCTGCTGGAAGGCGGGGAAATTCAAGAAGCCGTCACGGAATTGGAGGCCGCATCTCGCGAACTGCCGCAGATCGACTACGTCCATTACCAGCTACAAGCCGCTTATCGCAGAGAGTCACGCACTGCGGACGCGGATCGTGAATTGCAGATTTACAAGGAATTGAAGGCAAAAAATCGCGCATCCACCGTGCCCCGCCCGATGGATCGCCCGTGACGGCCATAACCCTGGTGATCCCTTGAGAAGAATGCGGCCGGAGAGATTTATTCGTCTTGCCTTTCTGCTCCATGTTTTCGCTGGCTCGGTCTGGGCACAGGGAGGCCATCCTCAGGCGCCACCGCCGCCGCCCAACGCGAAAACCATTAAATGCGCCGGTAGGCTGGTGCCGCAACTTGAAGACATTACTGCCAAGACGGGAATCGCATTTCAACACACTGCAGACCCGTCGAAGAAATACATTGTCGAATCCATGACCGGCGGTGTGATCCTGTTGGACTACGATCGCGATGGCTGGGTCGACATCTATTTTACTAACGCCCCAACGGTCGCTATGGCCATCAAGGGGCGAACCAGCAAGGGAGCTCTTTACCATAACAATCACGACGGCACCTTCACCGACGTCACCTACAAAGCGGGGCTATCGACGCCGTGCTTTGCCATGGGAGGCGCAGTGGGAGACTACAACAACGATGGTTGGCCCGACCTGTATGTAACGTGCCTGGGCGGAAACGTTCTATACAAAAATAATGGGGACGGCACGTTTACGGACGTCACCTCTAAAGCCGGCGTCGCCGACGGCCGGTGGTCCGCTGGCGCCGCTTTTGGCGACTACGATGGCGATGGTTTCGTCGATCTGATGGTTTCCAATTACGTCGATTTTCACTTGAATGATCTACCCGGTTTCGGTTCTTCGCCCAACTGCAAGTACCGCAGTCTTGACGTGCAATGTGGGCCACGTGGACTCAAAGGCGCTGGAGATTCCCTGTTCCATAATAATGGTGACGGCACCTTCACCGACGTTTCCAAATTCGCGGGCGTAAGCGATCCGAATGGTTACTACGGCATGGGTGTCGTCTGGTCCGATTTCAATAATTCGGGCCGACCGGATATTTATGTTGCGAACGATTCCACTCCAAGCCTGCTCTACAGGAATCTAGGCAATGGAAAATTTCAGGAGATTGGGCTGGAGTCTGGTACCGCGGTGAGTGAAGACGGTAGCGAACAGGGCTCTATGGGGGTGGCTATCGGCGATTACAATCACACCGGACGCCCATCGATTTATGCGACGAATTTCGCCGACGAATACGACGATCTCTATCGCAATGATGGTAACTGGAGTTTCACTAATGTCTCCTACAGATCCGGCGTCGCGTTGCCCTCACTACCGTGGGTGAAGTGGGGCACAGCTTTCGCCGACTTCGACAACGATGGCTGGCTCGACCTCATCGCGGTCGGCGGTCACGTTTATCCTCAGGTGGACTCGTTGCCATCCGGCGGCGGCTATCGCCAGCCCAAACTCTTCCACCTCAATCAAACCGACGGCACTTTCTGCGATGCCAGCGATCAGGCCGGGCCAGCGCTTCGGCAACGGCGTGTATCACGAGGATTGGCAGTCGGCGATCTATTCAATGACGGTAACGTGGACGTGGTCGTCGGCGACCTCGACGGCGCTCCCATGATTTTGAGAAACCATGGCGTGCCAGGCCACAATTGGGTCAGCTTCGCGTTAGCTGGCACCAAGAGCAATCGCATGGCAATCGGGGCGCGGATCAAAGTCATGTCGGGCGGCATCATACAGACCGATGAGGTGCATAGCGGCGGAAGCTATTTGTCTCAGAACGATACCCGATTGCATTTCGGCCTTGGCGCAGCTAGGAAAATCGATCACGTCGAGATCCGTTGGCCTTCCGGAGCTGTCGAAATGTTAGATGGGTTGGAGGTTAACAAATTCTATTCGGTGCTCGAGAGTTCGGGAGTGGTGCCTGCCGACCGCATTCGGCCGGCTGCCGCGAAAGCGCTCCGCTAATCTGGTTGGCGTCCAAGTCGTGCGATTCGGCGATTCCTAAACGGGCACTCAGCGGTTCTTCCTCCAGATTCTGCGGGAATCTCCCCACCATCTTTCTTGTTCCTGTTCGTTACTTGCACGTTTCTTCCTTCAGGTAAGTTGCCCTCTGCCTGTTTTTTTCCTTCACAATGCACGTCGGCCATGTAAAGTTCTCGAGCACCCATCAATTCCCGAAGGTCCCAATCGTGCTCCAGCAATTCTTGCCTTTCGCTACCTTTTCTTCCTTCTGATCAAGCGCCCGTTCGCGTGCCCTAACGAGCTGCGTTAACTCGTTGACCTGGCCAATCACTGCGTAACCGTGCCCGGCGACAACTTGCGCTTCCTGAACAGCTCGGCCTGATATTCACGAATGTGTTCTGGACCCAAGCAATCTGGAGAGCGCTTGAATCGTCTTGAAAATTTTCAACTCTGCGGATGTAACAGCGTGTCGTGCCTCAGAATAATTTACGGCGCTCGAGTTCTTCGAGCATCATTTTGCGAAGTCGGGTCATGAGGACCTCCTTGTGACCCGACAATATCCCGATCAATCGACACCGTTCACCTACACGCACGCGAAGCGTCCGCCGCGCGGGCGGCTTCGTTCCAGTCGGCTTTTGTGGAGTGATCGTCAAAAAGGAGCCTGAACTCCCCATGAGTCGGCTTGGAGGAAATGCAGTCCCCTCGGAGCGCGGCTCGCCCCTCAATTTCCTCGAACCCCGTTCCTGGGTAACTTCCGGGTTGCGACTATCCAAGAACAATGCGACCGGCAATAAAGTTTTGGGATTCCGAGCTGCCTGAGGCGAGCGCAAGCGGCAGCTTCAACGTCACTGGGCCGGCTTGGCAGAAACGCCCATATCGTCCACAGAAATAGAAACTGTTGTATGCAACATGACGAAGTCAGCCCGTAACTGCAGAATGCCGGGCTTTCCAGGCACGAATTCAAAGTCATAGGTTTCCCCGGCACCGAACTGCAGTTTTGCCTCGGTCCTTTTCCGAAAATACGGGAGCAGGTCTGCGCCATCCTTGGCGATCGGAGTCCAAAAAGCGGTCGCGTCATGCTCGAGCAGGGAGAAGCTAACGGCATCATCGCTGGGAGTGATGTTGATACATCTCAGCCGATATCTCTCGCCCCTATGCAAGGGCGGCAAGCTCGGATGCTCCATCCCATTGACCAATAGTGGATCCCACAAAAGATCGGGTCCTGAGCGGCTAGCAACCAACACACGATCATGCTCGGCATCGTATTTCTCTCCGGGCTCAAGAACAATCAACGGGCCATACAGTCCGTGAGTGAGCTGGTCAACATCATGCCAGTGGGTGTGATAAATGAACGTGCCTGCACGCGGCGGTCGCATGTGGGCTACGAAGGAACTGCCGGCGGCAATTGGGGGCGTAATCTGGCTCGAGTCGCCGCCGAAGCCGACAACACCGTCGTAATAGCTCTCCAGCTCAATTCCGTGCCAGTGAATTGCCGTCGGGCTCGTCAGTCGATTTACCACCGTAATTTCTGTGTCCGCGCCACGATACAACACCAAAGTCGGACCAAGCTCCGAGCCATCGGGCGTGCGAGCAACGCTCTCTCCATCCCGGAGTTCCAACTGAATCTGGTGCCGAGCACCCTGCAATTGAACCGTTTGCCCGATGGTCAGCGTGAGCTTGCGGCTTGGTAATGCTGGCACTGAAGGGGCTACCAGGTTTTCCACAGATTTGATCTGAATGCCCACTACCAAACCTGCCATCCCAGTTGCGTCATGTTCCGACTCATCGGTATCCACCTTGGTGACCTCTGCCACTTCATGCGCAAGCTTACGTTCGAAGTGCTGCAGCAAATGGCAATGAAATATCCAGTTGCCCGGGTGGGTTGGCTTCCAGCTAATGGCCATCGTTCGGCCTTCGGCCATGTTCTCGGTCACCACCGTGCGTCGCTGCTCGGGGGGGAACGTCGTATCCTTCTCGCCGTCCCCTGTGCTGTTGACCTCAAAATAGGTTCCGTGAAGGTGCATGGGGTGAATCGAAATGCTGGCGTTGATAACTCTCCAGTTGATGGTTTCGCCCATGTTGTACGACAAATGCGTGGTCTGCGGCCAAGACTTGCCGTTGACAGTTGGAACTTGATGGAAGCCGCGATTGTAATCGAACGGAACGAGCCATGTGTACCACAGGCCGATAACCATGATGCGATCGTTGATCTTGACTCCCGTAGGGTCGATCACGAAAGCGCCGCTCAGTTCGGTGTCCCAGGTTAAACGTTCATCGATCGGAACGTCATAGCCAGTAGCGGCCCAGTAATAGTACGTCCCCGGAGCGCCTGCAAGAAAGGTGACATCGCGAGTCCCGTTGGGAGGAATCGTAATTGTGTCTTTTTGCTCTCCCGGGCGCTGATGGAATCCATGTACGAATGCCGGCAGCAGAGTCCTATTCGTTACGGTGACGTGAAGGCGGGTTCCCTGCGTTACTCGAATGAGCGGCCCCGGGACACTGGGGAGTTTCCCCTCCTCGGCGAAGGCCAGAACGGGCAGCGCGGGCCCGGCATCCGCATCAGGGTGCCAGCTGGCCTCCCGAATCTCCAACCGGAGACTCAAAACTTCCCCTGCGATGTGACCGGCCGCTTGGAGATTGTCGTGCGTCACGGCGGTTGGGATGGCTGGAGCAGTCTCGGCGGAGACCTCAAATAGCAGGCCCGAGCAAACAATAAACAGCGTCACCACAAAGCACAGGAAGCGAGCAATCATTCTAGCGAATGTAGCACAGGCGGAAGCACCCAACCTCGCATCTTGCAAATTTGAACTTGGTAGTTTGGGCGCATTAGCGGACAACCCGGAAGTTATTCCGGGCCAAAAGTCTGACCAGCCCGAGTTTTTGTACCACGGCGAATGACGCAGAGCAGGGCTAGACGGGCCAATAGGATAGCGTCGTTTGCGCGGCCGTCGGCGCAGATTCAAATCCGGGCGCCCCGACCAATTATGGATGTTACGTATGCATCGCCGCTAGTTGCCGGCCACGGTAAAATATCGCGTCGCAAATGTGAGGAAGGTGGGCCAGTTTGGTCCGGTGGTGTGGCCGCCGGCATGTTGGCGGAAGGCGATGTCGCCGTCGAGGAGCGCGGTCTCCATCGGTGGAAACGCAGTCGTGCCTAAATCTTTCTTTCCGAGCAGCTTATATACGGGACCGGCACCGACACCGCCGAGAAAATTGCCCTTGGCGTCGATCCAGCCACCTTCCACTTGCAGAGAGCCGACACTGATAAAAACCGGTCTTGGGGCGCACAGCGCGACTAATTCGTCCGCGTCGACAGGCAAATCGTTCGGCGTAAGTGGTCCGGCGTATTTCAAGAAATTTCCGGCCATCCAATGGTATTCGGATGTTGAGGCGACGTTCTCAACCTGTTCGCCGAATTTTCGCCGGAGGATTTTTGCGCCTCCTTCTCCGGAAGAACCAATGAAGCCGATCGCGAATCTTGGTTCATACGCCATCGCGAGCAACGCAGCCTTTCCGTATCTCGAAAGACCTTCGATCCCCACGCGCTTTGCATCAATGTCCTTGTCGGTCTCGAAATAATCCAACGCGCGGCTTGCTCCCCAAGCCCACGCACGGAGCGCGCCCCAATCATCCAACTTTCGCGGCTGGCCTTTGTTCACAAGGCCGATGATTCCCTGCGTAAGGCCCTCGCCATTGTCGGCTTGCACGCTCGTCGGAATCAGCATCGCGTAGCCCCAGCCCTTCTCGAGAATCTGTTGCTTCCACGAGGGGCCAGTCCCGACGAAACTCGCCCATTGTTCCGGCGTGAAACGCTTCTTCAGCGCGGCGAGAATCTCCGGGCTTATTCCGAACTCCATAATCACGGGCACGGGTCCGTGCGCGCGGGCCGGCGTCGTTACGGAGAGTTTTATGTCCACGGAGATCTGCGCGTAGTCCGCATTGTCTACGCGGCCCACAAGTTCTTTGCTGACGGCGGGGACGCCATCGTCGCTTTGTTTCGTCGTGTTCACGATTTCCCATTTTACGGCCGGCGTTTTCGCCGGTACGCGTCCATATATTTCACGATCGAACAGCTCCACGATTTCCGGCCGCCGTTTCGTCGACCAATCGTTCGCGGTCTTCACAATTTGGCCGTTGTTGAAATGCAAAGGATCCGGGAGTGTGTAAGGTGGGACCTTGGTTTCGTCGACATTGGCAGCGTTTGGAGATTTTGGATCGCCGTCCGGGCCGCGGCGAAGCTCCGCGATGTGCAGCAACTCCATGAGTCGCTGATGGTCTTGCTCGGAGGTCAGATGCGCTGGAGGCGGCAAAACGGCAGTAGGGTGAGGTTCCTGGGCTGCAATTCCACGAGCAACTCCTAAAACACAAAGCAAGAGGCATGTTCCCAACAGCAGCAGACGACGGTCGCTTAGGTTACGCAACGGACCCTCCGGAGGACGGGGTACCCCACCCCTCTTTTTCGTAAGTTTTGATTCTAAAGAAGTTAAAAAGAGGTGTTGTAACTGCAGAATAGGAAGGACTTAAAGTCCCTTTGGAATGAGCAGATACAAAGGGCTTGCGTAAGTGTTGAAACGAAAGGAGTTGCGGAATGGCACTCGCGTAAGTGCGAAATATAAAGGACTTAAGCGGGGAGCGGCGCGATTTCATAGGAGAGTTTAGCACAAACAGGTTACCCAGTCAAGTAACAGTACTATTAAATTACTTTCGAACCTTGCCGTCGGCGATGAGGCGGTCTAGCCAACGGCGGGCGGTCGCGGCGCCTTTATCGTTCGGATGGGTTCGCAAGAACGTGCGCAGGGTTTCAGCTGAGTCTTCAAACTTGCCGATGGCGGTTTGCGATTGCGCGATGAGCAATTCGATCGCAGGCTCCGAGCCTCGTGACTGGTTGAGCGCTTGCTGCGCCTCGAGCAGGGCCGTATCGTAGTGCTCCTGGCGGTAAAGTGTTCGCGCAAGAGTCCAATGACCTTCCCAATTGGAGGGGTCAAGCTGAATCGACTGCTGAAGGGGCGGAACGGCGAGGTCGTATTTGTTTTCGTTGAGGAATGCCATGCCTAACGCTGTAAATGCGCGGGCGTTTTTCGGATCAATTTGCGTGGTCTTTTCCAAAGCCGCTTGTGCCTGTTCTGCTTGGCCGCGTCGAAGCAGAATTACTCCTTGCAAATAAAGAACGTCCGGATGGTTCGGCGCGAGCTTCGCTGCTTCGGCCAGATATTTTTCGGCCTGGTCGAGGTTATTTTCTCCTAGGGCTTGCAGCCCCTTGTCGAATGCTTCTTTTGCCTTTGGCGCGAGAATTGGCCGGCCGGGATTTGCGCCAGGATCGGCGCTCGTCGAGTCCCGCATCACAAGAACCTCTTCTTCGTCCGTGATGGCCACCGGCAGTGAAATTTCTTTTTGCGTGGCTTTATAACCGGAAGCCTCAACGGTTATGGTGTAGTCGCCGAGGCTATTCAAGATAAAAAAAGCGCGGCCCTTGGAAGCCGCTGCTTGTCCGCTCAAGATTCCGGAATGGTAGATGCGCACGGTCGCCGGCGTTGTAACCACCGCTCCCGAATTGTCCTTAATGGTGACGGCAACCTCTGCCCGGTTTCCGCGAAACGAACTCTCATCCGCGGACCGATCTTGTCCATAAGAATTCAGCGCAAGGACAAACATAGCAACCGCGACCGGCAATGCACTGCGCGCCGCGCGACAAGCTGGCCGAACCAACGCCAGCAGATTCGTATCCTTTGGCACGATGTGCGGTGAATTCGATCTTTTCTCTGCAACTTTCATACGAGCCTCGGTTCGCGGGACGAACTTTCGCAACCAAATCCTAACTAAGGTTGACTGGCCGGTTTGCCGCCAGACATTTTATCGACAACGGCGTCTTGCACCTTTTGGTGTAACTGCTGAACTCGAGCAAATTCTTTTTGCGCGGCCACCTTATCGCCCATCGCTTGATACAAACGCCCGAGGCGGAAATGCACTTCCGGCTGTTGGGGATCAAGATGCTCGGCGCGGCGCAGCGCCTCCAGAGCTTCCGGATATTTCTTCTGTTGAGTCCAAATCACGCCGAGATCGAGCTGAGCGATACGAAGGTCGGTGCGAATGGCAGTGGCTCGCGTCAGCAGGGATAATGCTTTCTCGGCATTTTCCCGCTTGAGTTCGACGTCGCCGAGATACGCCAGCGCCTGAGCATTTTGCGGATCGACTGCAATTTCATTCTCGAACGCTGGCGCCGCTTGTTCGTACCGCCGCAATTTCCAATAGAGGTAGCCCAGCCCGAAGTTCACGTTTGGTGCATGAGGATCAGCTTTGGCCGCGGCTTCGAATTCGACAATCGCCTCAGGGGTCTTGTCCAAACCGTCGAGCGCTTCGCCTAACAGCATGTGCGACGCGGCCGAATCAGGCGTTCGCTGCAGAATCCAGGAGTATTCCTTCATCGCACAGTCGTAATTCTTGGCCGAGAGGCAGCTTTGTGCCAGAACGTTGTGCAATTCGGCGTTCGTGAGGTCGGCCTCGGAAGCTTGTGCCAGATACTTCGCCGCGTCGGCAAATTTCCCCGTGCCGTAATAGCTGAGCCCGAGTAAGGTTCGCGCTTGCAGACTTTTGGGATTTTCGACGATCGCCGCCCGAAGTGGCGGAATAGCCGCGGCGAAATTATTTGACTTGAACTCTGCCAAGCCGAGATTCAACTGAACGCCGGGAAGTTTTGGATTGAGCTCAATCGCTTTATGATACGCGGCGCTCGCATCCTGATATTGCTGAGCACGAGAAAGTACAAAGCCCAGACTCGCCCAAGCCGGAGCGTTTCGCGGGTCTTCTTTGACGACTTCGCGCCAGGCGCTCGCCGCTTCTGGCAACTTCCCTTCCTGCTCCAGCCGTGTCGCTAGAGAAACCAGGCTGGGCGGCTGACCGGCCGTCTGACCTGCCGCTGCTGCCGCAAACAGCACCGCGGCGACAATTGTCGGCACGGCCCGCCGAAGACTGTTGAGACGGCGCGCCACAGCGGCACCTGTCGACCGCAAAGCTATGCCTATGATTTCGGAAGACCAGAAACGCAAATCGGGAATCCCCTGCCTCGACGGGCTCAGCTTACTCGCGTGTGCTGCTTTTTAATACTCGTTTGGAAAAGAAAACCCCGCTCGCAGGGGTGTGTGCGAGCGGGGCAGGGTGCGCGCTTCTCTTCCAGGAAACTCTAGAAGTAAATCTTCCCACCGAGCTGCAAAATTCTCGGATCGAAGGCTGAAGTGACTTTGCCAAAGTTGCCGTTGGTCTGTGCGCCGGTTGCGAGATCGTAGGTAGCCTGTGCGTTGACCGAATTCAGCTGCGTATGGTTCCACGTATTGAACGTTTCCAGACGCAATTCGAGTCGGCTGCCGCGAGCTTCGCTGAACACAAAGCTCTTGAAGAGCGAAATGTTCCAATTGTCACGTCCAGGCCCGCGGAGCATGTTATGGCCAGCATCGCCAAATGCGCCAATGGCCGGCTGCGCGAACACGGAAGTATCAAACCAAGACGCAACCGTGTGGTTGTAGGAGACTTTTCCAGCGAGGTCAGGACGGTTGGTTGCATTCGGCAAACCATTGCCACCCTGTGCGCCGCCGAGAGTCACGTTAACGGGCAAACCGGATTCCATCGTCACGATGCCGGACACTTGCCAACCGCCAATGGCGGACTTCACCAAGCGGTTGGAGTTGTTCCGGAAGACGGGAATGTCGTAGATGAAATTGACCACGGCATTGTGGGTGCGATCATATCCGCCCGGACCGACGTCGTATTTCCATCCGGCGTAAGGATTGGAGACGTTCGATAGATCGCCTCCGCCATTGCCGCCAGTGGTTGGGTCAATCGTCTTTGAGTAGGTATAAAACGCCCGCAGATACAGATCGCGGCCGATTTGTGAGTTCACGTCAAGCTGCAATCCGTTGTAGTGCGAATTGGCTTCGTTGGTCGAAAGCCGGATAGAGCGGTAGCCAACGTACGGCAATCCAGCCGCCCGTACATAGCTCGCGCCAGGCACGTTATTGATAATGTCAACCAAAGCGGCTTGGTCCGGTAGATTGTATTCCGTGTAATCATTCTGGAAACGATTGGTATTGCCCACGTAAGCCAAAGAGACGACGGTCTTGGCAAGCAACGTATGCTGCACACCCAAGCTCCACTGATAGCTGGCTGGTTGCTTGTACGCAGCGCGGTTTAGTCCGGTAATGTCGGCCGGAATAATAGGCAGAGTTGCTGCAAGGCCGCTGGAAAGTGTAACACCGGGGGTTCCCAGCGGCACTGGAGCAGGAGCATTCGCGCTCAAGCTAAAGGGAATGTTCGGTCCCGCGTTGTACATGTCATTGCCCTGGATTCTTTCGTACATGATACCGAATCCGCCGCGGACAACTGTTTTGCCCTGGCCGGTAACGTCATAAGCAAAACCAATCCGAGGTCCGAAAGATGCCCAATGGTTATCCACCAAGCCCTTGGGAATGCCGTTCTGACCGGGGATACCGATTCCGTTCTGGTACAACAGACCAGTAATAACCGAATTGGGGCTGCCCTTCAAACCCGGGCTCGCCGGATTGATCGTGCCGTCCGAGTTGAGTAGCGCTGGAATACTGGTGTCATAGAGGGAAGGGTAAAAATTTCCCATCCGGTTGTTGGCTTCGTAAGTGTGCGGAACACCGTCCCAGCGCAATCCGAGGTTCAAGGTCAAGCGGCGAGTCGCGCGCCAGTTGTCCTGAACATATGCTGCCCAGGAAACGTTGTTCCAGAGTCCCTTATCCTGATCGGCCAATTCGTTGTAGCTACTAGCATCGCCAAGCAGGAAGTCGGCAAAGTCATTGCCGGTGAAGGAGCCATTGAAGCCGTAGCTTCCCTGTGTAGTACCGAACAGGTCTTGAATCTTCTTGTAGAGAGCCCAGCTCGCACCGAACCTGAACTGATGCGCACCATGAGTCCAGGAAATGTCGTCGCGGATCTGGTAGTCGTCTGCCTTGTTTCTCCATGGCCAGCTGGCGACTTCAAAATGCGTCCCGGTGCCTCCATTGAGGTCAATATTCGGGATGCGATCGCCATTGTTGGTTCCACCGAAGAGGCGGGAGCCCGTGAATCCAGCATCAGTGGCGGACAAACTAGCCAAGCCAGCAGCTGAAAATGGAATGATGTTGATGCGATTGCCGTTGTAGTTGAACGCTACTTCGTTCAACAAAGTCGGGCTAATTGCGTAAGTTGTATGCACAACTCCGCTGAAGGATGGATTGCCAAACGTATCCCCAACCGTCGGGACGTTCGCTCCGCTCCATTGGCTGATGGCAAATCCCTGGGATACCTGCTCGGCGATAAAGTGGCCGAACACAGAGAACTTGCTATTGAAGTTATGGTCTATGCGAACGACTTCTTCCTTTAAGTTTGTAGGCGTGTTGACGGAACCCGTAAATTGGTTCCCGGAAGTTGGCTGCGGGAATATGCCTGCATTCGCGAGGGCCGTCGCCTGCGGCGAGATCATACAAGAAGGAATGATATTGCCTGGGAACGGCGAACCCTGCACGATGCCAGCTGGAGCAGTGCCACCTGGGCAGTTCGCAAAAAGTATACTGGATGCAACGTTATTCGGTACATTGATCGGAGTTGCGACGGAACTAAAGTTTCCGCCGTACGTGGCAGGGTCGGGAACTGTCTGAGAATTGTTTGTGGAACCCTGAATTAGCCTACGCCACTCCATGTTGTAGAAGAAGAAGGTCTTCTTCTTCTCTGAATTATAGAGCTTTCCAAATGTTACTGGTCCACCGACGTTGAAGCCGAAAACATTGAGTCGGAGCTTCCCTATTGGCGAGGGTGACGGGTTGAAGAGGTTGCGCGCGTCAAATGCATCGTTGCGATTGAATTCCCAAGCCGAGGCATGCAGCGTGCTGGTGCCGGACTTCAGCACCATGGTCATCGTGCCACCGGAAGAGAGTCCGTAGTCCGCGCTATAGTTCGACGTTAATGCACGAAACTCCGCGATCGCATCGGAAGAGGGCGCGATACTCATGCCGCCCGCACCGCCGCGATCATCGTTCTCTCCGCCATCCAGCAAGTAAATATTATGATTCTGGCGCAGGCCGTTAAATTCGACGCCAGCATCCCCGCCGACTGGCGTATTTACATAGTTATTGATCTGGCTAGACGCGCCGGGCGTCAGTGCAGCCAACTGATAAATACTGCGGCCGTTCACGGCAAGCTGTGACACCTGCTTATCGGTAATCAAATTGCTGACTTCGCCGGAATCTGATTGAACGGCTATCGCGTTGGCTTCAACGGTGACGGTCTCTGATGCAGCTCCCACAGCCATTTGGAAGTCAATACGGAGACGATCGCCAACTGTCAGCGTAACGTCTTTCTGTTCGACGACTTTGAACCCGACTGCATTGGCTTTGATGCTGTAGTGGCCGATGGCCAAGTCGGGTGCCACGTACTGCCCGGATTCGTTGGTTGTGAAGGTTTTCACAGCGCCCGTTGAGGCACTCGTGATAGTTATCGTTACACTTGCTACGACGCCGCCCGATGGGTCGGTAACCGTGCCGACCACCGTAGCGCTCTGGCCGAAGCAGCGCGAAGGCAGCGCGACCAGGGCCACGACGAGCAGGAATAAGTACTTGAAATTACTTAGTTTAGAAGCATGTAACAATCTCGAAAGAATTTTCGAGGTCTGAAGATACATCAATCCACCCCCTACCATTTTTGAGAAAGATTCTCGACCGATCACCCCGACCAGTGCACCGTTAACGTTAACGGTTGCTACGGTTGTAGTGCTTAAACGAATCCATGTCAAGCGAAATTTTGCTGAGCCTAATCGTTATTCTATAGAGTTATTCTAGGCGCTCGGTTTCGCAGGTTTACTGCGAGGCGTTTTGTCCTATCGATGGGAGGCTCTCGAGGCGCGAATCACCCTGCCGCATCTCACGGAAAAGATGGAGGTTAGTTGACATAACAACGCCCGGACTGAGGTGAATTTTGGGTGGGAACGGGGTCTTATTGGGCAGGTGATCCGCGACGAGTCGCACGGCAATCTGCCCCTGTCGATGCGGCTGTTGGTAAATGGATGCGGTGATCGTTCCCTTCTGCAAGTAAGGCGACATCTCCGCGAAGAGGTCTGTCGTAATCAATTTCACTTTGCCAGCCAGCCCGCGCTCGACAACGGCACGGCACACGGGCAAACAGTTCACCGTGTTCACGTAAATTCCCGCTAACGACGGGACTTTGCGAAGCAATTCGAATGTCTTCTGGAAACTTTCTTCTTCGTCTTCGTGTCCTTCGATCACGCGCAGAATTTTTCCGCCCGCACAATGTTTGGGAAACGTTTCCGCAAATCCGTCCGCTTTCTTTCGGTGATCTTCGGCACTCAACATGCCCGCGATGATCGCGACCTTCGAATCCGGCGGGACAAACTTTCCCATCAATTCGCCGGCGAGCGAACCGTTGGTCCACGGCTCGACGCAGACAATTGACGAGCGCTTGCTGTCGGGCGCGTCGGTGGAAACGCAGACGACGTGTATGCCCCGGGCTTCCGCGTCATCAATCAACGGCTGCAAATCTTTCGGATTTCCCGCTGTCAGAATGATCCCGTCCACGCCCGCTTCCACGAGTTCTTTGAACGCCTGCGTATCTCCCTGGCCCAAGACTTGCACCGGCCGATTCACAAACTGCATGCCAAGATTGCCGGCGCGCCGCTCTTCATCGAGGATGCCGCTCCAGAGCTGGTCGTAGAAAAAATGAATTTCGCGCGGAACGCAGACGCCGATCTTCAACTGGCTCTTGGACGCTGACAGGGCACGCGCCGCCAGGTTTGGCGTGTAGCCCACTTGCCGCGCCACTTGCAAAATGCGCTGCCTCGTTTCCTCGTTGATTCCGGGCCGCCCATGCAATGCGCGGTCCACCGTCCCGATGGACACCTTGGCCAGGTCAGCAATGAGGTGAATGCCGCGCCGTTCTTTCGTCATCGCGGCGATCCTCGACGCTTTCGCTCACACGAAATCACAAATCATCCCCGAAACGATTCAATTGGCTGCCGTCCCATCCAAGCTAGGTTCGCGTTTGCCGAGTAGCATACAGAAAATCGGTGCCCGAGAGAACATACGCTCGCGCGTCGGTTTTGTCTCTCGCAGGCAGTTGACACGATGAGGTCGCGAAAACTCCCTCTTGACACTGGGGCGGGTGCGCAAAATATAGTTCGCGCTTCGCATTCATTTCACCGGAGGCCGGCCATTCGACTCTTCCTGGGAATCGACGTAGGAACCAGCGGAACGCGAGCGCTGCTGATGGATCATAGCGGCCGCGTTGTGACTTCCGGCACCGAAGAACACCAAGCATTTGCGTCACCAGAAAATGGGTGGGCCGAGCAGGATCCTCTCGATTGGTGGCGCGCCTGCGGCGTTGCGGTCAAAAAGGCCGTTCATCAGCTAAACGCGAAGCCCGATGAAATTGCGTGCATCGGCTTTTCCGGCCAAATGCATGGGGCGGTAATGCTTGACGAAGCGGGAAGCGTCATCCGGCCCGCGATCATCTGGTGCGACCAACGCACCGAAAAACAATCCAAAGATCTCGAACAAATGTTTGGCCTTGCGCACATCATTCAACTCACTTGCAATCCCCCGCTCACGAATTTCACCCTGACTAAACTTCTGTGGGTTCGCGAAAACGAGCCGCAAAATTGGGCGCGCATTCGTCACGTCATGCTCCCCAAGGACTACATTCGCTTCCGCCTGACTGGTGACCGCGCCATCGACATGGCCGACGCATCGGGCACGCTGATGCTCGACGTTACGAACCGGCGTTGGTCCTCCGAAATCCTGAATGGCGGAAAGATTCCGAAGGAATGGCTCCCTTCGCTTCACGAATCCCCAGATGTCTGCGGAAAGCTTTCGAAAGAGGGCGCCGACGCGACTGGACTGAAAATCGGCACACCCGTCGTTGCGGGCGCGGGTGACCAAGCAGCTGGCGCAGTCGGGATGGGAGTTGTTCGCGCCGGCGTCGTCAGCGCCACCATCGGCACATCCGGCGTCGTGTTTGCTGCGACGGATCGGCCCGCACTCGATCCGCAAGGCCGCATCCACACGTTTTGCCACGCGATTCCCGGCCGCTGGCATGTCATGGGCGTTACGCAGGCTGCAGGGCTTTCGCTTCGGTGGTTCCGCGATCAATTCGGCGCGGGAAAAGACGATGGCCGAGACCCATACGAGCGCCTCTCAGACGAAGCCTCCCAAATTACTGCTGGATCAGAAGGACTCTTCTGGGCTCCCTACCTGATGGGAGAACGAACGCCGCATCTCGACCCTAACGTCCGTGGCGCGCTTGTCGGCCTCTCGGCGTCACACACGCGGGCACACGTCATCCGCGCGATTCAAGAAGGCGTTGCCTTCAGCCTGAAAGATACTTTCTCGATTTTCGACGAGATGCAGGTGCCGGTTACGAAAATTCGTTTAGGCGGCGGTGGAGCGCGCTCGAAGGTCTGGCGTCAAATCCAGGCCGACGTCTACGCGCACGAAGTTGAATTGGTGGAAGCGGAAGAAGGTGCTGCGTATGGAGCAGCGATTCTTGCCGCCGTTGGAGCCGCTCATTGGAGTTCGGTAGACGACGCTTGCGACGCGGTTGTTCGTGTCGCCAGCAAAGTCGCCCCGCAAGCCGACGCTTCAAAAACAATGCAGAACAATTACGCGGTGTATCGCCGCATCTACCCGGCGCTTCGCAGCATAAACACGAGCGACGCCGGAAAATAGATGGCGCTAGTCAGGCAGTCTTTTTGGGACGATACGCGACGCAGTAGATCAGTCCAATCAGCGCAAGCAATCCGCCCCACCAAATCGGCGCATGCGCCGAATAGAGCACCACCTGTTGCACCGGCGGATGCTGCAACTCGTACAGCCCGGCTCCGAAGATGAGAAGGCCGTTGACCAGCAGCGATACGCCAATAAAGAACCAGATCGAAATCATCTCTCAGCCTCCTTTTAGCGGAAATAAATATTCAGTGCGAAGAAAATTACGACGACGATGCCCGCCCAAAACAGCGGCTTCTGATATATGGCCACGTTTCCGACGGACGGCACTTTCGTCAATCCGTAAACCAGACCTTCCAATTCGCTGTCCGTTTTTGCCTTCGTCGCCAGGCTGACCACCACCGTCACGATCACGCACACGACAAACGACCACAGCGCCTGGTACATGTCCTGCGCCAAGGCCTTAGCGTGTTCAGACAACGCGACGTAGCGTAAAGCGGTCGGATCGATTTTCACCCACGCCCACATGCCAATCGAAGAGAGTGTGCCACAGAGCAATCCCAAAAATCCGCCGAGTCCGGTCGCGCGTTTCCAGAGCATCCCCAAAACGACGGTGCCAAAAAGCGGCGCAATAAAAAAGCTGAACAACGCTTGCACGTAATCCATGATGCTTGCGAACTGCATCACGAGATAGGCCGTGCCAATGCTGATCAGTACTCCGATTACGGTCGTCCAGCGGCCCATACTTACATAATGGCCATCGCTGCCCTTGCTGTTGATTAGCGGTCGGTAAATGTCATACGTCCAAACGGTCGTAAACGCAGTCACGTTTCCCGCCATGCCGGACATGAAGCCGGCAATCAATGCTGTTATTCCGAGCCCAAGCAATCCCGGCCCGCAATAGCGGGCAAGCATCAGCGGCAGCACGTCGTTGTAACTGTGCGCCCCCGTCGCTCCCACCAGGGATTCCGGCACGAGCTTTTCCGGCAGCAAACCGAGGCCAAGGAGTCCTGGCAGAATCACGATCAGCGGGACGAGCATTTTAAAACCCGCTCCGATAATCGGCGCCATTTCCGCACTGCGAATGTCCTTCGCAGCAAGAATGCGCTGCACGACGAGAAAATCAGTGGTCCAGTAACCCATGGAAATCACCGCGCCGAGTCCAAACACAATTCCGGTCCAGTGAATTCCCATCGGATTTCCGGAAAACGAACCGAGCCCCGACCACAAGTGAACATACTGCTCGGACGCTCGCTGCGCGATCAGGATTTTCAGGTTGTGCCATCCGCCCGCTTCGTACAAACCAAGAATCGGAATCAACAATGCTCCGGCCCAAATCAAAAAGAATTGCAGTACTTCATTGAAGATCGCTGAGCGAAGCCCGCCGAGTGCGACGTAAATCGCCACCGTACCGGCCGACAGCCAGATACTTACGTTTATGTCCCAGCCGAGAACTAGCTGCATGACCTTCGCCATTGCGAACATGTTCACGCCGCTCATCAAAACCGTCATCAATCCAAAAGACACAGCGGACACTGCACGAGCCGGTTCTCCGAATCGCAGCTTCAAATAGCCCGGCACAGAATGCGTTTTGGAAATGTAGTAGAACGGCATCATCACCAGCGCGAGAAACAACATCGCTGGAATCGCGCCAATCCAATACCAGTGCGTTGCCAGAATCCCGTACTGATACGCCGAACCGGCCCAACCCATCAATTCGAGCGCGCCAAGGTTGGCCGACAAGAAACTCAGGCCGGCCACCCACGCCGTCATGTCGCGCCCAGCCATGAAAAAATCTTCGCTGGTGTTCGCGCGGCCCTTTAAATAGAAACCGATGGCCAGCACGAGCCCAAAATAGAAGACGATGATGAGCATATCGATCTTCGACAGCTGAACCAGATGCCCCGCCACCGATGCCAATAGAAGTGTCATTGCGTCCTATTCCACCTCGCTCCGCTTTCCGTGCGACGACCGAAATTCGTTTGATGAGAGCAAACGTTTACAATCCAGCTTCCGCCCGATCAGTTGGGTTGCATATTCTCCGCGGGACGCCGCATTGTATCCAAATGTCGGCAAGTTTATCTAGCGATTTACCACATTCAGCGTCGTGGTAATCAGATCGACGGAGTTTCCGCCAACCATAACCTCAAATGTTCCGGGCTCGACGACCCGTTTCATATCGCGATTCAAGTAGGAAAGCTCGTCGGGTCCCAGCGTGAACTCCACCGTTCTTGTTTCGCCTGAATTTAACGAAACCCGCTTGAATCCACGCAATTCCTTGACCGGGCGAGTCACCGAACTGACCGTCTGGTGAATATAGAGTTGGGCCACTTCGTCGCCGCGAACTGCGCCCGAATTCGTCACGTCCACGGTGACGGTCGTCTGTCCTTCCGCGCCGATGGCGTCTTGCGCCAGCCGCAAATTCGAATACTTGAACGTCGTGAAGCTCAGCCCCCATCCAAACGGGAAGAGCGGCAGCACTGAACCGTCCACGAATCCACGTTTCGCGGATGGCTTTTGGTAGTAGTAGTCCGGAAGCTGCCCCACCGACCGCGGCACCGTGATCGGCAATTTCCCGCCGGGGTTGTAGTCACCAAAGAGGACGTCCGCAGCCGCGGCAGCGCCTTCCTGTCCGAGATACCAGCCGTCCAAAATCGCCGGCACATTTTCCGCGATGTAATTGATCGAATTCGGACGTCCGTGCAGCAGCAAAACCACCGTCGGCTTCCCTGTCGCCACAATCTGCTTGGCCAACTCATCTTGATTCCCAAGCAGATCGAGACTTTGCCGGTCTCCCAAATGATTCTTCGCCCATGCCTCGCGCGACGTCTGTTCGTTTTCTCCAAGGATCAAAATAACGACGTCCGCCTTTTTCGCGACGCTGACCGCTTCGGCAATCCGCCTTGTATTCAACGCCGTATCGCCCAGCACAACCTTGTCTGCGTCCCACTCGGGCAAGCTTTCCGTAATCTTGCAGCCTTCGGCGAAGAAAACTTCCGCGCTTGATCCGAGCTTTTCCTTGATGCCCTGAAAAATACTCACACCACGGCCCGGTTTATTACTGTATCCGCCAAGGTGTAATTCACCGGCGTTTGGACCAATGACGGCAACCCGCTTGTAGTTCGACCTGTCCAGCGGCAGCAAATTATTCTGATTCTTGAGTAGCACGATGGATTCGTGGGCCGCCCGTAATGCCAGTTTTTGATGCTCGGGAGAATTCGTAATCTTCTCGGCGTACGCGGGATCAACAAACGGATCGTCAAAAAGGCCCGCCACAAATTTCGTGTGCAACACGCGCCCCACGGCGCGGTCAACCATTGCTTGCGAAACTTTCCCTTGCTGAACCTGCTCGCGCAAACTCGGATACGCGTCGGCAAATGGCAGCTCGATGTCTACTCCCGATTCCAGCGAAAGTTTTGCAGCCGCCACGTTATCCGCTACGACGTGATGTACCCTCTGCAATTCTGCAATTCCAAAATAATCGGACACGACCAGCCCGTCGAATCCCCACTCATGCCGCAGAATGTCATCGAGAAGGTGCTTGTTGCCGTGCGCAGGAATGCCGTCGATCTCGTTGTAGGACGCCATTAGCGTCTGCACGTGTCCTTGTTTCACGGCAGCCTCAAACGGTTTTAGAAAATATTCGCGTACCACGCGCTCCGAATAGTTTCCCGTGCTGACGTTCGTCCCGCCTTCCGGCTGCCCATGCACCGCAAAATGCTTCGCGGTTGCCATCACGTGAGCTTTATCAATCGTCGCGGCGTCGCCCTGAAATCCCCGGATCGCCGCCAAGCCAATATGCGTTACAAGATATGGATCTTCGCCGTACGTCTCTTCCGTGCGTCCCCACCGCGGATCGCGCGCCAAATCCAGCACTGGCGCGAGACACTCCTGCACGCCACGCGCTCTCACTTCCGCAGCCACCGAAGTAAATACTTCATGAACCAACGCTTCATCCCACGTCGACGCGAGCCCAATCGCCGCCGGAAACGCCGTACCCTTCGGCGCCGCGTGTCCGTGCAAACACTCTTCGTGGAACATCACTGGAATTCCCAGCCGCGTGTTTTCCTTCACCCATTTCTGAATCGCGTTCGTCAGCTCCGCCATCTCACGCGGACCGCCGCTTCCCCCGGGATTCTCGCTCGGGCGAGAAACCTGGCCCAATCCATTCTTCAGCGTGATTTGCGCGCGCTCCGGAAGAAAGGCGCCTTTTTCATCCACAAGGAACGGCTGGGTCTCCCGTACAAATGCGCGGTTTCCCCACGCGCTCTCGATCTGCGCCAGCTTCTCTTCGAGCGTCATACGCGAGAGCAAATCAGCAACGCGCTGCTCGATGGAAAGTTTTGGATTCTTGTACCCGGGCACTTCCTGCGCGACTGCTGGCGCGCAGCTCGCCACGGCAAAAATGCCCGCCAACATAGCAAGAATCGCTCTCCGAACTCGTCCGCCGTCTCTCACGCCGCAACCTCCCGGAATTCATCGCCCTTGCATTCACACGGGCGCGTGGTACTATACACGGCCGTTAACGTTAACGGTAAAGATTTTCGCTCCCGTCCATTTATGCTGTCAATTTTGCCGATTCTATTTTTCAATAGTTGCCCCGGAGACCCTCATGAGCGCTGCCCAGTTTCAACCGAAGCCGGAGCACAAATTTACGTTTGGGCTTTGGACCGTCGGCAACCGCGGCCGCGACCCCTTTGGCGATTTTGTCCGCCCGGCGCTGTCTCCCGTTGAACTCGCGGCGATGCTCGGTGAAGTTGGCGCCTGGGGTGTAAATCTTCATGACAACGATCTCGTTCCGATTGATGCCACGTCGACGGAACGCGACATCATCGTTCGCGACTTCCAGCGCGCCTGCAAAGACGCCGGCCTTGTGGTTCCAATGGCCACCGTGTCGTTGTTTTTCCATCCCGTATTTCGCGATGGCGCCTTCACCGCGAACGATCCGGAAGTTCGCGCCTATGCGTTGCAAAAAACGATGCGCGCGATGGACCTCGGCGCCGAGCTCGGTGCAAAAATCTTTGTTCTCTGGGGCGGGCGCGAAGGAGTCGAAACGGACGCGTGCCGTCGCGCCGACGAAGCGGTCAAACGTCTTCGTGAAGCCGTGAATTTTCTCTGTGAGTACAACATTGAGCAGGGCTACAAATACCGCTTCGCCCTTGAATCAAAACCAAACGAGCCGCGCGGCGACATCTATATGGCAACTACCGGCCATTATCTCGGCTTTATTCCGACACTCGATCATCCGGAAATGGTCGGCGTCAATCCTGAAGTCGCGCACGAGCAAATGGCTGGCCTCAATTTCATGCATGGCGTCGCGCAAGCGTGGGAAGCGGGCAAACTCTTTCACATTGACCTCAACGACCAGGCGCCCGGCCGCTACGACCAGGATTTCCGTTTCGGTTCATCGAATCCAAAGTCCGCTTTCTTTCTTGTAAAATTCCTGGAAGACGTCGGTTACGACGGCTCACGCCACTTCGACGCGCACGCCTACCGCACGGAAGACTACGAAGGTGTCAAAGATTTTGCCCGCGGCTGCATGCGTACCTACTTAATTCTGAAAGACAAAGCTGCTCGTTGGAATTCCGACAAGGAAATCCAAAATATTCTCAAGAACATCAATTCCAGCGGCAAGGATTTGCCAAAAACGAACAAGTATTCCAAGGGGAATGCCAAAGTGCTGCTGAGTCACGTCTTCGACAAGGATGCGATGATGAAGAAGCGTCTGCCCTACGAACTTCTCGATCAGCTCACCATCGACATTTTGACGGGCACTCGCTGAACACCCTGCGGCCAATTCGTAAATACTTCCGCACCGAATCGGCTATCATAATCGTCGCGAGATTGCGGAAGCCTTGCTCGGAGCGCGTTGATGGACTTCATCCACGATGATTTCCTGCTACATTCGAAAGCGGCGCAGAAGCTCTATCACGAATTTGCAGAAGACGAGCCCATCCTCGATTACCACTCCCACCTTTCCGTGTCCGACATCGCCACAAATCGCAAATTTTCGAATCTTTTCGAAATCTGGCTTACCGGCGACCACTACAAATGGCGGGCCATGCGCGCCAACGGCGTCGCTGAACGTTTCTGCACCGGAGACGCGTCACCTTACGAAAAACTTCTCGCGTGGGCACGGACCGTTCCCAGCACTCTCCGAAATCCCCTCTTTCACTGGACCCATCTTGAACTGAAGCGTTATTTCGGTGTGTCGGAACTGTTCAACGAATCCAACGCACAATCCATATGGGACCACGCCAACACTCGCCTGCAAACTGACGATCTTTCCGCCCATGGTATCCTGCGGAAATTTGGTGTGCGCGTTGTCTGCACCATCGACGATCCGTGCGACGATCTCAGCCAACACAAAGCCATCAACGCGCAACATCTCGGCTTCCGCGTCTTTCCGACTTTTCGGCCGGACAAAGCCCTTCGCGTCGACGAACCAAGAACTTTTCTGGCGTGGGTCCAATGCCTTCGCTCTGCAAGCAACAATCCCGTTTCGAATTTTTCTGAATTTCTTTCGGCGCTAAAGAATCGCCATGACGCCTTCGCAACCGTTGGCTGCAAACTTTCCGATCATGGCCTTCCTCACGCACACGCTACGCCGTGCAGCGAATCCGCGGCGGCGGCGATCTTCGGCAACGCATTAACGGGCGCGGCCGCTTCTCCTGCAGAATTCGAACAGTTCGCCTCGTTCCTGATGCTTTTCTTCGGCCGCCTCGACGCGGAAAAAGGTTGGACGAAACAACTTCACCTCGGCGCGCTGCGCAACGCGAACTCAAGCGCGCTCCACACCATCGGCCCCGACACGGGTTTCGATTCCATCGGCGATTGGGATCAGGCCGCGGCGCTGTCGTTATATTTCGACCTGCTCGCCCGCGAAAAGGCGCTGCCCAAAACGATCGTCTACAACCTCAATCCCGCCGACAATTACGTTTTTGCCAGCGCCGTCGGAAATTTTCAGGACGGCTCCGTCGCCGGGAAAATCCAGTTTGGCAGCGGCTGGTGGTTTCTCGATCAGAAAGAAGCCATCGAGTGGCAACTCAACGCTCTTTCCAACAACGGCCTTCTTTCGCGCTTCATCGGCATGCTCACCGATTCGCGTTCGTTCATGTCGTTCCCGCGCCATGAATATTTCCGCCGCGTTCTCTGCGACCTCTGCGGCCGCGAAATAGAAAGCGGTGAGCTTCCAAACGATCTGAACCTTGTCGGCTCGATGGTCAAAAATATTTGTTTCGCCAACGCGGAAAATTATCTCGGCCTTGCGCTGCCGGTCGCGTCCGAGCACCGCGCACATTTCGCGTGATCGAGGTAGTTCTTTGAACCGTCGCGCCCTCCTCACCTCAATCTTTCTCCTCCCTCTTCTGTGTACGCTGTTTTCATCTTCTCTTCGCGCTGAATCGGGTGCGGAGGCATGGCTTCGCTACGCCCCTCTTGATTCCAAAACCGCGCTTCGGTTTGACGCGCTCCCGCCGAACGTTGTCTCCTTCGGCGGTTCCGAGGTTTTGACGTCGTCGCGCGATGAACTCGTGCGCGGCATTCGTGGCATGCTCGGTCGGACGCTTATTATCTCAGCGCAAACTTCCAATCAGCCCGCAGTTCTCCTCGGAACAATCCCCGCTTTGCGAAATGCGATCCCAAGTCTCCGCCCGCCGACCGATATTGGCCCCGACGGCTTCTGGCTCACCACTCTCTCGATCAGTGGTCGCGAAAATCTCCTCGTCACCGCCACCAACGACCGCGGCGTTCTTTACGGCGTATTCGCTCTTCTCAACAAAATCGCGCGCGGCGAATCGCTCGCACACCTCAACGAGTTCCAGCAACCTTATGCTCCCATTCGCTGGGTTGATCAGTGGGACAATCTCGATGGCCGCATCGAACGCGGTTACGCCGGTCGTTCTATCTTTTTTGAAAACGGAAATGTCCGTTCAGATCTGTCCCGCGTCGCTGCCTACGCCCGCCTCCTCGCTTCGGTCGGCATCAACGGCTGTACCATCAACAACGTAAACGCCGATCCTCTGCTCCTGCAGGACGATTACCTTCCGCAGCTCGTTCGTGTCGCGGACATTTTTCGTCCATGGGGTATTCAGCTTTCTATTTCCGTTGATCTTGCCAGTCCCAAAACCGTCGGAGGCCTCGAGGCATTCGATCCGCTCGATCCCAGTGTCGGCGATTGGTGGCGCAAGAAAGCCGACGCAATTTACGCCGCTATTCCCGACTTCGGCGGCTTCGTCGTCAAGGCCGATTCCGAGGGCCGCCTCGGCCCGTCCTTCTATGGCCGCACGCCTGCCGACGCCGCCAACGTCATCGCGCGCGCTCTCAAGCCGCATCGCGGCGTCGTGTTTTATCGTGCGTTCGTCTACGATCATCACCTCGACTGGCGCGACCCCAAAAACGACCGCGCCAAAGCTGCTTACGACCATTTCCACTCGCTCGACGGACAGTTCGAAGAAAACGTTATCATCCAAATCAAACACGGACCGATCGACTTCCAGGCGCGCGAACCGGTTTCTCCACTGGTGGGCGGCATCCAAAAAACGAACGAAGCCATCGAATTACAGGTCACGCAGGAATACACCGGTCAGCAGCACCATCTTTGCTTCGTAATTCCGATGTGGAAAGAAGTCCTGGACTTTGACCTGCACGCCGACGGTGTCGCGACAAGAGTGAAGGACCTCGTCGCTGGAAAGACTTTTCATCGGCCCGTGGGCGGATTCGTCGCTGTGGTCAATGTCGGTCGCGACGAAAATTGGCTCGGCCATCCGCTCGCCATGGCCAACTTGTACGGGTACGCCCGGCTTGCCTGGAATCCAAATCTAGCCGCCGAACAAATCGCGAAGGAATGGACGGAACTCACCTTCGGCCGTAATCCAAAGGTCGTGCAAACAATCTCCTCGATGCTGCTGTCGTCGTGGCGCACCTACGAAAGCTACACCGGCCCGCTCGGTATGCAGACGCTCACAGACATTCTCGGCAGCCACTACGGCCCCGGAATCGAATCTTCAGAAGAAAACGGCTGGGGGCAGTGGCACCGCGCCGACCGTGACGGCGTCGGCATGGATCGCACCGTCGCCACCGGCACCGGCTATGTCGCTCAGTATCCGCCGCTCATTTCGCAACTCTACGAATCGCCGGCGACGACGCCCGACGACCTGCTCCTCTTTCTCCATCACGTCCCTTACACTTACGTCCTTCATTCCGGCAAGACCGTCATCCAGCACATCTACGATTCTCATTACGAAGGCGCACAGCGCACGGCTGACTACGTGAAGCTTTGGCAATCGCTACAAGGTCTCATTGACACCGACCGGTACGCCGCAACCCTCGCTCGCCTCGAATACCAATCCGGCCACGCCATCGTCTGGCGCGATGCCATCTGCGAATATTTTCTGCGCCTTTCCGGAATCCCCGACGCGAAAGGCCGCGCCGGCCGTCATGCTAGTCGCATCGAAGCCGAATCGATGCAGCTCGCCGGCTACACCCCTGTCGCCGTCACGCCGTGGGAAAACGCATCCGGCGGCAAGGCCATTGAGTGCGCATCGCCCCAACAGATTTGCTCGGCGGGAGTTGTGTTCAAAGGACATTCCGGCGCGTACGAACTGGACGTTCAGTACTTCGACCAAAATAATGGCGAATCCAAATTTCGTGTCTTGATCAACGACAAACCAATCGACGAGTGGATCGCAAACCTGCAGCTCCCCGCAACGAAAATCGGCAGCGACTCTTCCACGCGCCGCAGCATTCAGCGCGTCGCCCTGCACCTCGGCGACGCGATCCGCATCGAAGGCACGCCCGACAAAGACGAACGAGCCGCCCTCGACTACCTCGAAATCAATCCTCAGCCCCGCTAGAACTTGCTCGCAACGCCGCTCCCTTGCTCACGCTGCGCTTTGGCGCTACAGTACCCGCGTTTCCAATCTAGTATCGTAACCGCCGTTCATGGACCTTCAGACTTCAACATTTGAACTCGTCAAGCGTTTCCAGGACGGCGACCAGAGCGCCTTCAGTCTTATTTTTCGCAAGTATCAGCGGCGACTGGCTGTTCTCGTCTACTACAAAATGAGCGCCGATCTCCGGGGGCGTATGGAAGTCGACGACATTATTCAGGTCGTTTTCTTTGCAGCTGCACGATCGCTCGACCGGTTCACTTATCAAAATCCAGGTAGCTTGACGGCGTGGCTCTCACGGCTAGCGGATAACGCCATCGTGGACGCGGCCCGCTTCGAAAGCCGCGAAAAACGCCGCGCGGAAGACCTCCTCACGTTCCGGTCGGAAAGCAATCCTCGAGGAGCCGATCCAGCCCATTTCGAAACTCCTAGCCGCATATTTGCGCGCAATGAAACGATCGACACGTTAGTCCGCAGACTCGACGCACTCCCCGCCGCTTATCGTCAGGCGATTCTCGTCACGAAGTTTGAAGGGCTCACCACTTCCGAATTTGCGGAACGTATCGGCAAATCGCGCCAGGACGCCGCGTTGCTACTTCACCGCGCCCTAAAACGCTTCCGCGAGCTTGAACAAGTGACCGAAATGACGAGATGAGCGATTCGAAATCCAATCCTGGCCATGACGATGATTTGCCTGGCGAATCGCCGGCGTCCGACCGCGACCGCGCCATCGCCGACGCGGTCGCCAACTATTTGGACCGCGCCTCGCAGGAAGAATTCCTGGACGCCGACGCCTTCTGCCTGCAGCACGCCTCCATCGCGCAGGATTTACGCCCCCTACTGCAATCTCTAATCGCGATGGACGAAACGTTCTCGCCCCCTAACAGCGCAAACGCACCAGAGCCTCTTCCGCCAGCGCTCTCCGGCCATCGGATTCTCAGCGAAATCGGCGCGGGAGGCATGGGCCGCGTTCTTTTGGCGATGGACGAAGGTCTAAATCGCAAAGTTGCCATCAAAACTCTGAACGCGCGATTCGCGAACGACTCCGCCATCCGCTCGCGTTTCATGCAGGAAGCTCGATCGCTCGCTCAAATCAGCGATCCGAATATCGTCTCGATCTTCAGCCTCGGCAGCTCCGAGGAAGTCCCGCACTTTGTCATGGAATATGTCGAAGGCACGGACCTCTTCCACGCCACTCGTGCGCTCACCGTCCGCCAACGCGTCGAATTAATGCGCAAAGTCGTCCTCGCCGTCGAAGTTTTGCATCAACATCAAATTCTGCACCGTGATTTGAAGCCGGCCAACATTCTCGTTAGCGTCGATCTTCAGCCCAAATTGCTCGATTTCGGGCTTGCCCTCCATGCCGATTCCGATTTTCGCCTCACCTCGTTTGGCGAACTGGTCGGCACTCCAAACTATTTTTCGCCTGAACAAACCGCAGCGGCCCAGCAACTCGACGCGCGAACGGATATCTTTTCGCTCGGCACCATTCTTTACGAATCCCTCACCGGAAAATTGCCGTTTTCCGAGCGATCTCTCGCCAGTCAACTCAACTCCATTCGCACAGCAGATCCGGTCCTGCCGCGCCGTCTCAATCCCGCCATTTCCGGCGACCTGCAAGACATTTGCCTCAAGGCTCTCGAGAAGAAACCCGAAAATCGTTATGGCTCAGCCCGCGAAATGGCCGACGATCTCGAACGTTTTCTTGCCGGTGAAAAAGTACACGCCAGTCCTACAACTTACGGCAATCTCGTATCGGGAAGAATCGGTGAACACTTGCGCGAGATCGATACCTGGCGCAGCGACGAGGTTCTATCCGAAGCCGAATTTGAGGGCTTTCGTAAACAGTACGCGCGTCTGGTCGAACGGGAAGACGCCTGGATTTTGCAGGCTCGCCGCCTTACCTTCCCCCAGGTCAGCCTGTACCTTGGCGCCTGGATTCTCATCACAGGCGCTGCTCTTCTGTTCCTTTTTCAGTTCGATCGCCTCTCCGGCACTCCGCGCGTATTCGTCGCCTCCGCTGTCGCCGTTCTGACGGGCTGGCAAGGTCTGGCGCTTTGGAGAAAAGGTCTGCTGCGGAACGGCATCGCGCATCTTCTCGCGCTCTGCCTGCTCCTACCCATCACGCTACTTGTTGCGATGGGCGAATATCACATCCGGGAAATTGTCTCGGCCAATTCTGATTGGGAGTTGCTTCACAACGTTTCCGGAAAATTCAAGGAAATTACCAATATCCAATTGTGGTGGGCCGTAGCGCTCTCGATGCCCGCCTACATTTGGCTTCGCGTTTACACCCGCTCATCCGCTTTTTCCCTCGTCGCCGCAATCATGGGCATCGCATGGTGCACCATCACTCTCGCCCGAATGGGTTTGATCGACTGGCTCAACAACGACCACAGCAAATTTTATTTCTGGCTGCTTCCGGTCGCGCTCCTGTTTTTCGCGGCCGGATTCCTACTTGAACGTCTCAAGCTGTCCAGCGACTCTCGCTACTTCTATCCATTTGCCGTCGCCGTTACCTTCGTAGCGCTGAGCGGCCTCGCCGCCGACTACGAATCGCTTCAGAACTCTCTGAAAAACTTGTTGCCCTTTACGCGTGGCGGGATCGAATACTTATTCGTCGCAAATGCGGCGATCTATTTTCTGTTGCAGACCGCGTTGGGGCGCTCTTCTCTCGCCCAGATGCGCGTCGTCGCGCGTGCCTTTCGTTTCGTCATACCGGGCCACATCCTGTCCTCGGTACTCTCGCTCGGGATCAGTGCCATGCACCTGTGGAACAAGTCGCAACGGGATCTTTATCTCAAACGTGAAGCTCGAACTTTTGAAATTCTCCTTCCGCTCCTCGCTTGCGTTTTCATTTACTCTAGCATCCCGAAACAGATGAAAAATTACTTCGTCACCGGCACCCTCTTTCTTGCTATTGGCATCGTCCGCCTCCAGCAGGATATCTTCGAGGATCAGGCTCGCTGGTCCCTTCTCCTCCTGATCCTAGGTCTGCTCCTGATGCTCGCCGCCACCCGCTATTCGGCCATAAAAATGTCCTTTTCCCGGTATTTCCGCCGTTCCTGACGCCTAAGAAAATTTCCAACCAACTGCAATTTCCGCGCTTTTTTGACGCTGTTCCGTATTGAAGGCGGCAACGCCGCTCAGCGAAATCGGCTGGCATCTGCCGGGGAGCATCGCTAATGGCTTCAAATAAAAGACCACGTTCAATCTTGGTTGCATGTTCGCTCACGCTACTCCTCTTTTTTGCAACATTCGCTTCCAACGGCTGCGAAGGCGATGATGCCCCCTGGGTCCTCTCCCTACAGCCATACTTTACCGACTCCGATCTCGAATGGGATCCGGAGCTCGTCGGAACCTGGTTGTCCGACGACAGCTCGCTCAAAATGACGTTCACCGAAGGTGAGAAACGTGCCTACAAGCTACTCGTAGTTGAGTCTGACTCTGGAGACCAGAAGTCCGGTCAATTTGAAGCCCATCTCCTGCGTCTTGGTTCCGATTGGTTTCTCGATCTTTTTCCGACCGGCCAGTTGCCATCGACGGAGTTCATAGAGATGCACCTGTTGCGTGCGCACTCGACCGCACGGCTGGAACTGCACCAGAATTCCATTCAACTCTCCTTCTTGAGCGGCGCATGGCTCAAAAAGCAGCTTAAACAGCAAATCGTGGATCTTCCGTACCAGGAAACGCAAGGAATGCTTCTGCTGACTGGCACAACAGAAGACGTACAGCGTTTTATTTATTTCCACGCCGACGATGGCGCATTTTCCGACGAAGCTCGGCTATTTCGGCAAGAGGACCAGGAATGAACGCCACAAAACAGCGATTCGACGGATGGAAAGAGATCGCACTCCACTTCAGTCGTTCCGTCCGCTGCGTTTAGCGGTGGGAAAGAACCGAGAAGCTACCGATGCACGGGCACAGCCACGCTCGCGGCAGTGCGGTCTGCGCATTCCTGAGAGAACTCGAAACATGGCAGAGTATCGAGCGGGGCGGTGAATTGAATCCCGCGCCTCCGCGACAGAAACAAGAGGCTGTCTCTCCGCAAACGGTGCGTGCCAGCCGCGCACGTCGCCTTTCGCGCAACCAAAGTGCGGGAGAACGTTTTTCCGAACCGCGCTCGGCTTGGAGCGCGGCGGATTTGCAAACCATCGCCCGCCAGACGGCGTTATTTTTCTTGAAAGCAACCCGGAATACGTCCACCACTCGCAAACGCCGATCGCCGCGCACCGGCGCAATCAGTGCAGTAACACGTACTCGAAGTCGGTCGGGTTCGTGTTAATCCCGCGTTCCGGCGGCGCAATCCACCCGGCCATTTTTCCGCGCTCGAAGACACCTTTCATCAGGCTCCGCACATAAGCGCGGTCGCCTTCCGTCGGCAGCCATTCCGGTTGCCGCGCTGCAAACTCTTCCGCGTTTATCGGCTTCCCACTCAAGTCGGTCGGAACATTCGCCCAACTCCCGACCGTCCTTCGAAACCGCGGACTCGGCAAAAACATCCGCTGCGGATATCCGCTGTCTTCCAGCAATTTATTCCAACGCGCCAATCCCTTTTCGCAATCGCGCACGTACGATTCCCTCACTACTTCATTCATCGCATTCCGCATAGGAATCTGTTCGCTCCGCACGCCGCCTTTTCCGTCCGGCAGTTCCAGCGTATGCGCCTGCTCCGCCGCCAGGTGATCTTCGTACCGCTCTTCATCCGGCCGTCCCTTCAATCCATTCGCGAAATACGAAGCCGCGTTTGAAGACGAATCGCCGCCAAATAAATCCAGCGACGAACTGAACCAGAAATTCAAGTAGCGCTGGATCGTCGGCAAATCGATTGCTCCCGCCTTCCGGATCGCCACGGGATCATCTGTCCCCAACTCCTTCATCACTTCAGCCGTCCGCTTGATGACTCTCCCAATTCCCGTGTCGCCCACGAACATGTGGTGCGCTTCCTCGGTCAGCATGAACCGGCACGTCCGCGAAAGCGGGTCGAAGCTCGATTCCGCCAGCGACTTCAGTTGAAACTTGCCGTCTCTGTCGGTGAAGTACGTAAACATGTAAAAACTCAGCCAGTCACTGATCGGCTCATTAAACGTGCTCAAAATCCGCGGCTTGTCCGCATCGCCCGAGTGGCGCTCCAGCAACTCTTCCGCTTCTTCGCGGCCGTCGCGGCCAAAATAGGCGTGCAGCAAATACACCATCGCCCACAGATGGCGGCCTTCTTCGACGTTCACCTGAAACAGATTCCGCAAATCATAAAGTGACGGCGCTGTGTGCCCCAACAATCGTTGCTGCTCGACCGATGCCGGCTCCGTGTCGCCCTGCGTTACGATCAATCGCCGCAGCGTCGAACGATGTTCGCCCGGCACCTGTTGCCAGGCTGCCTGCCCGATGTTGTCCCCAAATCCAATCTTACGGTCGGTCTCCGGCTCCGCGAGAAAAATTCCCCAGCGATAGTCCGGCATTTTCACGTAGCCGAACGTCGCCCAGCCCTTCGTATCCACCGAGATCGCCGTGCGCAAATATACTTCCGCTGCATTGAAGTCGCTCGGCCCCAACCCGTGCCACCAATTCAAAAATTCCGGCTGCCAATGTTCCAACGCCCGCTGCAAAGTCCGGTTTGATCCCAAATCCACATTGTTCGGAATCTTGTCGTGATAATTCGATTCCATATTTAAACTCTCTCCCAATCAAATTTCGCTTTCGATCCTTTTCCAAAAATCTTCAGCGCACCTTGTTCGCCCGTCGCATTCGGCCGGATAAAAACCCAATTCTGCCAGGCGGAAAGCCGCCCAAAAATCTTCGTCGGCAGATTTTCATTTCCGCCAAACCGCAAACTCGCTTCCATTCCCGTCAGCGCATCCGGAGACAAGCTCACTCTTTCTTCTATCGCAATTCTAATTTCGTCTTCCCAATCCAAATCATCCGGCGCCACGGTCACCAGCCCCGCTTCCAACGCGCCCTCCGCGCCAAGTTGTTGCCCGCACAACTTCTTCAACTCATTTAACTTTTTCGCATCGTCGTGAAATCGCGCGGCGAGTCGCCCCGACCCATTCACCATCGGCAACAATCCAAAATTCATCTCCGAAAGCGCAACCTTCGGCAATGTCGCATCATCCTCTGCAGCCGCCAGCATGTAGCTCCGGTCAGCCGCTAACGCGAGTTCCAACAATATCCCCGTAAAACAGGATCCCGGCTCGATCATCGCGAACATGCTCCGCGAGCTCACATCCAATCGCGCGAGTGTTCGCCGCAACATTCCAATCGTCTCTCGCACCAGCCAATCTTCGCGAAGTCTGACCATTAGTTCATCATTCGCAAGAACCGCCGCCGAATCGCCCTCCGTCTTGAACAAAAACAATCCCAATTCCGGTTCATTGGTTCGCAACATCAAAATCGCATCATCTAGCTGCCGCGCCATCGCCAGGGGCCACCACGCATCACCCAGACTGTGAATCAGTTCCGCACCGTTGGGCTGAGCGCCGCACGGGCCGAGCACCTTCACCGTTGCCGTCCTCGCCGCGCGATCAAACATCACGTCGACGTGTTCGTAATGGTATCCGGCGTCGTCAATCTTTCTCTTCAACGCGCTCAACCGAATCCCCTTCGCATCTGCGCCTCTCGTTGATCCGGCCGCCAACTTCTGCGCTCTGTCTTGCGTCAATGCGGCAAACCTCGCCGGCGTCGCAATCTCATCCACCAATCCCCATTGCTTCGCGCGTTCGCCTTTCACGCCATCCGCATTCGTGCAAAACAGATCCGCCAAATCTCGCCGCACTTTTCGTTTGTCTACCACGCGCGTCAGCCCGCCCGTTCCCGGCAGCACTCCCAACAACGGCGTCTCCGGCAAACTCACCGCACTCGACCGGTCATCCACCAGCAAAATCTCATCGCAAGCAAGCGACAATTCGTACCCGCCGCCCGCTGTCGTCCCGTTCAGCGCCGCCAGGAATTTCAGTCCATCATTGCGGCTTGAATCTTCCATCCCGTTCCGCGTCTCGTTCGTGAACTTGCAAAAATTCACTTTCCATCCGTGCGACGAAAGCCCCAGCATGTAAATGTTCGCGCCCGCGCAAAACATTCGTTCCTTCGCGCTCGAAATCACCACGCACGCCACTTTCGGATGCTCAAATCGAATCCGCTGCAACGCGTCATGCAGCTCAATGTCCACGCCCAAGTCGTACGAATTCAGTTTCAGCTTGTACCCAGGCCTCAGCCCCGCATCTTCATTCACATCCATCAACAACGTCGCCACGCGCCCATTCACATTCAGCTTCCAGTGCCGGTAGCGTTCCGGCGCCGCGTCAAACAGCACCATCTGGTTTTCCATCACTTCCGGCATACACGCCTCTTCCCTTCATCCGTTCGCGATTTTATAAGTGTACTATACCGCCTGTCCTGCTTATCAATAAGCAATATACTGCATGCTAGCCAAGAACCACTCATTCCGCCTTGAGCACTGCCACCAACTCCGCCGCCGCCTGCTTCACTGTCTTCCCGCTCGTATTCACGCTCGCGTCCGCCTTTTCATACAGCGGCTCCCTCCCTGCCAAAATCTTCCGCAAATCCGCCATCGCCCACTGGCTCCCTGCCATCGGCCGTTTGTCTCCCTGCGCAATCACCCGTTGCATGTGATCCTCTGCCTTCGCCTTCAGCCAGACTGTGTAGCACGCACTCCTCAGTCGCGAAAATGTTTCCGGCTCATTCACAATGCTTCCGCCCGTCGCCAGTACAAATCGTTCATTCGTCTCCAGCACGCGCTCCAGCGCCTCGCGTTCCATTCGGTGGAATCCTGCCGGGCCGTACAAATCAAACACCGTGCTCAATTTCACGCCACTCTCTTGCTCAATCCGCCGGTCCAATTCAATAAACGGTGCCCCCATCCGCTCCGCCAGCAGCGCCCCCAACGTGGACTTCCCTGCCCCGCGCAATCCGACCAGCGCCACACGGCCCCGTCGTTCCTCTGCGCTCTTCACGCCAAATTTTTCCAGCAACATCGCCTGCGCCCGCCGCCGCTCTTCTGGCTTCAATTTCTCCAGCAGCGCAATCGTCCCCGCAATCTCCGGCAGCTCTCCGTTTCTCTCCTGCGCCAGTCGCTCCACTCCCAATTCGAGCGCGTGCGCAATTCGCCGCAGGCGAATAATCGAAATATTTCCGTGCCCCGTCTCCAATTGCGCCAAAAATCGCTCGGACACGTACGCCGATTTCGCCAGCTCTTTCCGCGTCATCCCACGCCGCGAACGCTCTTGCCGCACCCGCTCACCCAGCACTCGCAAAAACTCCGTCTCCGGCCGCGGCCCGCCCTGCACTTTGCTTCGCATCGCCTCTCCCAATCGGCAGTATAGTACTTCTCCTTTCTGCCACGTTCTGTTTCCTCTCCAAACAAAAAGGGCCGGGGCTCTCGCCCCAACCCTTGTTCGTTTTGAATTGTGTCGAGTTTCAGCTAGAAGGTAAACCGCACGCCGAATTCACCCCATAGCGACCGGGGTATCGTAGTGACGGCCGGATTGATGAATCCGCTCGGATGCCCGAACGATGCGGGGTCGCCGATACTGTTGTTGAAGTTGTTGCCGTAGTTTGCCCGGTTCGTCAGGTTAAACGCCTGTCCAATAAGCTGAACCTTGAACCGATCGCCGAACTTGATATCCTTCGCCAGCCGCAAATCCAACTGGAAGAACGGATCGCCACGAAGCGGATCGTATTTTGCGAACGTGCACTGCCCACCGTAGTAGCACATCTGCAGATCCTGTTTTGCCTGCGCTGTCGCGGTGGCCGCTGCGTTCGGATCGCCTGGATTTGCGGCAATCGCGGCGGCAACGGCGTCGTTGATGAAGTTGGTTCCGTACAAGTAGTTCGTAGTATCCCCGACCGGCACTAGGACGCCAACTGCCGATCCGCCACCGGTGTTTATCGTGTTGTAAGAGTTTGTGAGGTCGTAAGGACGTGCCGATCCATATCGCCAACGCGATACGCGCTATACAACTTCGTTACTGTTGATTTCCGCCGGTCGCTTATTCGCCACTTTTCTACCCGCTGTAGGTTCCCAGCGCGACCCACCGCTGTTAAAATCTCGCATCGGAGAAATCTCTCGTGCCAAACGCAAAAAAGAGTTCACGCCCCGCAAATTCCAGATCCGCAAAGTCCCACGAACCGTCCGAAGCACAAATCGCCGTCCACTGGAAAGAAGAAGAATATTTCCACGCGACGAAGGAATTTAAATCCCAAGCCAACCTCGTCGACCCCGCTTTCATCAAGAAATTCTCCGAAAAAAATTTCCCGCAATGTTTTGACCACTACGCCAATCTTCTCGACTGGGACAAGAAGTGGAAGAAAACACTCGACACCTCCCACCCCCCCTTCTGGAAATGGTTCGTCGGCGGCAAACTCAATGCATCCTACAACTGCGTTGACCGCCATCTTGCCGAACACAAAAACAAAGCCGCGTTCATCTTCGTCCCCGAACCCGAACACGAAGCGCCGCAAGTCCTCACCTACCGCGAGCTTTACATCCGTGTAAACGAAACCGCCGCCATGCTCCGCGATTTTTGCGGCCTCAAAGCCGGCGACCGCGTCACCATTCACATGCCGATGATTCCCGAGCTGCCCGTCACGATGCTCGCCTGCGCCCGTCTCGGCGTCGTCCACTCCGTCGTATTCGGTGGCTTCAGCGGCGAAGCCTGCGGCCTCCGCGCCGCCGACTCAGGCAGTCGCGTCCTCATCTACGCCGACGGCTACTATCGCAACGGAAAATGGATCGATCACAAAGGCAACGCCGACGTCGCCGTCCAATTCGCGAAAAAAGAAGGTCAGGACATCGACAAAGTTCTCGTCTGGCGCCGCTATCCCGGCAAACGAATGTCAGAAGCGGCGATGGTCAGCGAACGCGATTATTTCGTCGAAGATGTTTTGAAAGACTATCGTGGCCAAATCGTCGAACCCGTTTCTCTCGACGCCGAAGCCCCGCTCTTTCTCATGTACACCAGCGGCACCACCGGCAAGCCCAAGGGCTGCCAGCATCGCACCGGGGGTTATCTCGCTTACGCCGCAGGCACTTCGAAGTATTACCAGGACCTGCAACCTGGCGACGTCTACTGGTGCATGGCCGACATCGGCTGGATCACCGGCCACTCGTACATCGTCTATGGGCCGCTCGCCCTCGCTGCCACCAGTGTCCTCTACGAAGGCGTCCCGCAATTCCCCGACGCCGCTCGCCCCTGGCGCATCGCCGAACGTCTCGGCGTCAACATCTTCCACACTTCTCCCACTGCCATTCGAATGCTCCGCAAAGCCGGCGCCGACGAACCAAAAAAATACAACTACTCCTTCAAGCACATGACCACCGTCGGCGAACCCATCGAACCCGAAGTCTGGCGCTGGTATTACGAAGTCGTTGGCAAAGGCAAAGCGGCCATCGTTGACACTTGGTGGCAAACCGAAACCGGCGGCTTTCTCTGCACCACAAAACCCGCGCTTGATCGTATGAAGCCCGGCAGCGCCGGCCCCGCCGCCCTCGGAATCTTCCCTGCCATCTGGGACGAAAACGGAAAAGAGATCAAAGCCGGCGAGCACGCCGCCGGAAACATCTGCATCCGCAATCCCTGGCCCGGCATCATGCAAACGATTTGGGGCGACCCAGATCGTTTCGTGAAGCAGTACTACTCAAAATATTGCAAGAACCCGAAAAGCAAAAAGTGGCAGGACTGGCCCTACTTCGCCGGTGATGGCGCCATGCTCTCCGCCGACGGCTACTACCGCATCCTCGGCCGTGTAGACGACGTCATCAATGTCGCTGGCCATCGCCTCGGCACCAAAGAGATCGAATCGGCCTGCCTCAGCGTTCCCGAAATTGCCGAAGCCGCCGTGGTCCCCGTCGTCGACGAAATCAAGGGTCGCGTCCCCGAGGTCTACATCTCCATCAAGCCCGGCACGACGCCCAACAAGCAGGTCATCGACAAAGTCATCTCCACCATCGAAACCATGATCGGCAAAATCGCCCGCCCCAAGCGCATCCATGTCGTTCCGGACATGCCCAAGACCCGTTCCGGCAAGATTATGCGCCGCGTCCTCGCCGCCATTTCGAACCGTATGCACACCGGCGACATCACAACCCTCGCCAATCCCGACATCGTCGAGCAAATCCGAGAACTCGTCCAAGGCCGCGATGCGGTCGTCCTTAAGGACGGTCCCGAAGACATTAAACTTTTCGGCGAAAACGGCTAGTCGCCACCCGCGACTCACTCGCCCTCACCGGCGGGTCCTGCATCAGTTATCTCTTTAGACACACTAGTACTAGACCTTCTCTTTCAATTCGTACTGAGAGTACTATACTCAATGTAGAGCAATTGGCTCGTCTCTGTCTACCCGACGAGCCTGTCCCATTCGGCCTCTCTCGACAGTCAGCCGATCTTCCCCGCAGGGCTGACTAGGGGGCAATTACCTATGCTTTTTTGCTGTCCCAACTGATTTCCGGGCCCTGCTCTTTGGCCTGCCGATTCCGCTTAGGAGGTCGTCCATGTTTTCCCACAAGCATTGGGGGCACTTTCTCGCAGTTTCGATTTTGGGTGTAGCCGCAACGGTCAGTACCGCCAGCGCCCAGCTGCCCTTCTCTGTCGCCAAGAACATCTCCAATAATTCGGATTTCTCCTTTACGCCTCAAACCGCTGTCGATTCTTCCGGCGACATTTTCGTCGTCTGGGAAGACGATGCCAGCAGCAACAACAACATTCTCTTCAGCCGCTCTTCCGACGGCGGCGCAACCTTCTCGGCTCCAAAGATCATCTCTAGCTCCACGCGCTTTCCTTTCGATCCGCGCATCGCGGTTGACTCGCACGACGGAATTAACGTTGTCTGGAATGATGACGGCCCTGGGAATCTCGATATTCTGTTTGCCCGTTCAACTGACGGCGGCGCCACTTTCTCCACGCCAGTCAATATCTCACACGATTCGGACTCGTCCTCCTCTCCGCAAATCGCCACCGACTCTGCCAGCAACATTTTCGTCACTTGGGAAAGCGATAGCGGCGTGCTGGGCATCCTCTTCAGCCGCTCGGCAGATGGCGTCGCTTTTTCCGCGCCGGTCATGGTCTCCACGAACGCCGGCGGTTCAATGGCTCCCCAACTGGCAGTTGACCCCGCCGGCAACGTGAATCTCGTCTGGGAAGACGACATTGCCTCAAGCTCTGATATTTCTTTCAGCCGATCGCAGGACCACGGCCAAACTTTCTCCACTCCCAAGAGCCTTTCTCACAATGTCGGAAACTCCAACAGCGCTCAAATCAACGTCGATGTCAGCGGCAACGTAAACGTCGTTTGGGAAAACAATAGCTCCGGCAATTTCGACGTTTTCTTCACTCGTTCCACCGATGGCGGCCAGACCTTTTCGCCGCTCTCCAATCTTTCGCACAGTCCCGGCTCGGCCAGCTCCGCCCAAATCGGTACCGACCCCGGCGGCAATCTGAACGTCATTTGGGTGGACAACACTCCTCCCTCGTCGAGCACGGATATTTACTTCTCTCGTTCCGCCAATGGCGGCACTTCATTTTCCGCCCCGGTCAATATTTCGAACAATTCCGGCTTCTCCACGGATCCCTGGCTCGCCGTCGACCCCGCCGGCAACGCCAACATCGTTTGGCAAGACACCACGCCGGGCAATCGTGAAATTTTCTTCTCGCGCTCGACGGACGCCGGCGCCACTTTCTCGACGCCGCAGAATCTCTCGAGTGACGCAGGTTCGTCCACGGTCACCGAAATCGTCGCAGACAAAAACGGCAGCTTGAACGTCGTCTGGCAGGACACTACGCCCGGGGCCACGCAAATTTTCTTCAGCCGTTACACCAACGCGATCATCAACCATCCTCCGGTCGCAAATGCCGGTCCTGATCAGAACATCCAAGCCACCAATCAGAATGATGTCTCCGTTCAACTGGACGGCTCCAAGTCCAGCGACCCGGACAATGACACCCTTACGTTCGTCTGGACCGACGAATCGAACAACGTCATCGGTACGACTGCGGTCGTCCAGCTCTCGCTCCAGGCTGGAACCCATACCTTTACTCTCACCGTCACCGATCCAGGCAAGCTCAGCTCTTCAGCTGTGACTCACGTGACGATAACAGCACCCGTAAATCATCCTCCGGTCGCAAACGCCGGCGCCAGCCAGACTCTTGGCTGTACGGGCCAGAACGGCACGACCGTCACTCTGAACGGTTCGGCCTCCAGCGATCCCGACGGCGACGCCCTCACGTATCTCTGGAAGGATCTAACCGGCAACACCGTCGGCACCACTGCCATCGTTCAGTTGACGCGACCCTCCGGGACGTACACTTTTACTTTGACCGTTACCGATCCCGGCGGACTCAGCTCCTCGGCCAGCACGCAGCTCACTATTCAGGACACGACGGCCCCCGGGTTGTCCGTGTCTCTCTCTCCAAACTCTCTGTGGCCTCCCAATCACAAGCTGGTTCCCATCAGTGCCATGGTTTCCGCCAGCGATGCGTGCTCAGCGAACCCAGCTGTCCGTCTGGTCTCCATCGTCAGCAACGAGCCTGACGAAGACACGGGCGACGGCGACCAGCCCTACGACATACAGTCAATTAACGGCGGAACGGTTCCATTCGGAACTGACGTGCGTTCCTTCCAGCTGCGCGCGGAACGCTCCGGCAGCGGCACAGGACGCATCTACACCGTCACCTACTCTGCTACCGATGCCGCCGGCAATTCGACCTCTGCCTCAGCCGTGGTTGTGGTCGGCGCGCAAACCGTCGACCCCGCCCCATACAAAACGAATGGCGGAGACCACCACGGCCGCGACGACGATCGCGGTGATCGTGAAAAGAAGAAGGATCACGACAAAGACGACAAGAAGAACGACCACGACAACGACAAAGAACACGACCGGGATCGTCCCCATCAATAGCGATCTCTCGTCGTAAGCAGGACGAATCAAACGGGCCGCGGCGCATTTTCGCGCCGCAGCCCGTTACCTGTTCAGACCGATTGTTGTTCCGCTCGTCCCGTTTCCTTCGCGCCCCTTTTACAACTACCCTTTACTCATCATCCTTGATCACCATCGCCTGCAGTGTGTCCCCAATCTTTTCTAACTCATCCGCGGACGTCGCATAAATCTCAACCGTCAATAAATAATCGTCCGACAGCGTCTGCACGTACGCCTGATAAAGCCGCGTTCCGCCTACGTTCCGCTCCATATCCACCCTCAGGAACGCGTGCTCTTTCACTTCATACTTGCTCGCCGGTCCCATCACTTTTGCGCTCGACGCCACCGCCATGTTGTCTGCCATCTTCTGAAATGTCTCCAGTGAAAGCTGGCTCATTCGCGCCGGCGTCGCATTGATCCGTATGCATGGCAGCGACAATCTTTGGGGATTCCCTTCTCCTCGCTTCGAGGCGTAAAAAACGGTCAACGGCATCATGACGTTCATGTGCTGTGCCATCTCAGGATGCTGCTGCAGGATCGAAGCCTTCGCTGCCGCCTCAGCCTTCACGTTCAATTCGTGAACCGATTCCGCCTTCGCCGCACTCCATCCTTTGGGAAATTCGTACGTCATGCTCAATGCGTCATTCGTATAAACGTTTCCGCCAACCGTCCACGCCTCAATTCCAAACGGTCTGTCCGCTCCGCTGCTTTCTGCCGGTGCACCCTTCGGTTCATCAGATTTGCCCATGATTGGAACCGTCTCCTGCTTCGTCTCTTCTTTCGCACTCGTTGCCACCGCCTTCGCCAGCGCCGGATCGGAATTTCTCTTCAGCGCCTTGTTGATCGCATCTTCCAGGTCCCCTTCAGTCGCATCGCCGAATCCGGACTGGCGGTAGCGAATCACCCCGTCTTTATCGAGCACGATATAAGTCGGAAACGAATCGATGTTGAACGCCCGCAGCACATCTCCCGAAAGATCGATGTACTCGTGCCAGTCCATCTGCTTCGATTCCACAAACGTGCGCCAGACGTCTTCATCATCGTCCGAACTGATTCCCACCAGCTCGAATCCCCTACTCGCGAATTTTTTCTTCACGTTCTTGACTGTGGGTATCGACTCCCTGCACGGCGGACACCACGTCCCCCAGAACTCCAGCAGAACAACCTTGCCCCGCAGGGTCGCGTTACTGATGGGCTCGTTCTCTTTCGCCACAAAATTGAAATCCGGGGCAAACGGTTCCCGCGCCCGAATCGGACTCGCAATAAATTTCCGCGCTTCCGCCGCCGTTTTCTGGTCCAACCCGGGAATGGCGAGCGATTGATTCAACTCCGCGATTCCGTCCGCATCGCGTTCCTGTTTCATCAGAATCGTGCCCAGGTTGAAATGTGATAGCGCTTGTTGCGAATCCAAAGCAATCGCCTGCCGCATGTCGTCTTCTGCTTCTCTCAATTTCTTGTCTGTCGGCTTTCCGGATTGCCTCACCAGCAGAATCGCGCGCATCGTGTGGGCCTTTATCGCAGTTGTTTTGTCGTCGCCGGACACCTTGATCGCTTTCTTCGTATCGTCCAGCGCCGAAGAAAAATCACCGAGCTTTCGCTCCACCGACGCGAGCTTCAAATAGCAGTTTGCATTCTCGTGATGCGCCAGCTTGTCCGCTTTGTGGTATGCATCCAGCGCCAAATCGTATTTGTGTTTTGATTCGAACAGGTCTCCCTGCGCCATCGCCTTGCTCATCGCGTCCGAATCGGATTGCGCGGCCAGGCCGGGAGCGGCAACAAGCATCACCAGCAGAAATTTGGGGATTCGCGCCATGGCCACCTCCGCTTGCCGCACAGTATAACAAGCGCGCGGGTTACGCCAACGCTACGTATCGAGGCGTGCAGCATCAATCGAAATAGGAGGGCGGCGAAGAGTTGCCCTGTTCTTTTTTGGGATGCACCTTGGATTAACGCCAGGCGATCCATGTGTCAGGACCGAACTGCCCGGGATCTGTCAGCCGCGTCATCTTGTGAGTTGCTAGCTCGAACGCAACGAGCGGCGAATCGCTTCCCGTGTAATCCGAATACACGACTGTTTTCCCATCCGGCGTCCACACCGGCTTCACGCTCAGCCGATCCTCAGGCGAAATCGGAGTTAACTTCAAATCAGGAAAAGAAACCAGAAATATTTGAGCCCGCTCTCCGGGATAGTCGCAACCGACAACGCCAAACGCAACCGCAATCGTTTTTTCATCCGGTGAAAAAGAAAAATCCAGCACCGTGTCAAATCCCTTCGGATACGGAACATCCATCAATTGCTTCGTTTTTGTGTTCTGAATCATCAGTGCGGACGAACCGCCGGTGCAATCTGGCCCGTCGTCATCATCGGCCGTCGCCTGCGTGCCCGCTCGAGGAGCATTCTGCTCCGCGATCGACGTATTCCCAAGAATTCCGAGAAATTTCCCGCCGCCCGAATACTCTGCCGACCACGGGTATTGCAACTTCGCAATGATTTCGTGCTTGCCGTCCGCGATGGCAAAACTCTCGACTCCTTCGCCACTGACTGCGACTACATGCTCTGCATCGGGTGAGGGCACCAATCCACTAAATGATCCGCCGAACAAATTTCGTTTGTTTGAATCGATATCAAACGAGCGGATTCCCCGAGGATTCGCGCCAGTTGGAAAATAGGAAAGCGTGCGCCCTCTCCTGGACCAGGACAACCCCCGCAAATTCGCGCCCGGCAGACTTTCGACAAGCATGTCGGAATGGCTTGCCACTAGGAAAAGGTGAAGCTCATGCTTTTGCGAATTCCAGTAAGCGATTGCACTTCCGTCGGCCGAAGGAACTCCACGAGGCACATCGGAGTGAACTTGTTCCGTTCGCCCATCGGTGTGCCGCACGCAAACCAGATCGTCCCATGAACGGCCAAACCACATTTCCGGCACGTGCGCAACTTCGCCGCCAGCCTCACTCAACGTCGTTTGACATGTGGGTTTGGGAATTACTCGCGTGACGGTCAGCCCAATTTTCGCCGCCGAACCGGGAGTCGTGCCGATCGCCGTTCCTGTCTGTTGGCACAGTGCGGCGGAGCTCGACATCAACAATCCGATTGGGAAAATTATTTTGAGGAGTGTCATCGGCGGACCCTCACAAACTCCGGCTCTAACCGCGAAATCGTCAGGGCTTTATAAACGAGCCGGACCCGCATTTTGCTTGCGCGTCGGCCAGCGTATCCGGATCAAGTTGCGCGTCGCGCCAACTCGCCGTCGAGCAGACTTGTGCGCCCGTAAGTCCCAACACGCCGTGCAAGTCGGCGCCATCGAGCTTGGCGCCATCGAGCAGCGCATCGCGCACTACCGTGCCGGTGAAAACCGCGCCGCGCAGGTCGGCGCCGCGCAAATCCGCACCGAGGAAAATCGTGCCCTTCAGCTGTGCGCCCGTAAGCGTCGCACCACCAAGTTTTGCGCCGGAAAAGTCCGCCAGTTCCAAATTAGAGAGCGACAAGATCGCGCCCTGCATCTGCGTATCGCGCACATCCGCCCGCGTCAAATCCGCGCGGAGCCATTTCGTTTGCTGAAGGTTCGCTCCGTACAGCGATGCGCCCGCAAGTTTTGCATTCGCGAAATTCGCTTGCGGAAAAACGGCATACGTAAAATCGGCACCTTTCAAATTCGCCCCGGCCAAATTCGCGGCTGTCCCGTCTGCGGAAATCAGCACTGCTTTTTCAAGACTCGCATGATCCAGTACAGCGTCGCGCATCTTAGCTTCGCGCAAGTTTGCACCGTCCAAATCCGATTCCGTCAAGTACGCGCCGATTAAGTCGCCGCGCCACAATCTCGCATCGGTCAACGAAGCGCGGTAAGCCCGCGCGTAGCGCAAACTTCCTTCATTCAATTTCGCGCCGTCTTCGGCATCTGGGTTGCCTTTTGTCTTCGGCAAAATCAGCGACGATTCAATCAAATCCGCGTAGGGCCGGTAACCGACCAAGCGAAATCCTTCCGCGGCCCAGCGTCGCGGACTTCCACTAAAATACCGGTTCGATGCTTCGGTTTCCGCCGGCACGCCCCAAATCACGCCTACCGAAAGCGTCATCAGAACAATCCCGGCCGCAACCGGAATTCTTATCGTCATCAACGCCAACTTCAAAACGCTGCGCGAATTCGGACGGCGAATCTCGCCTGGCCGAACCACGCGGCTTACCACTGCCGGCAGACCGGTCGCAACGCTCACGCTCAAAACGAAAAACAAAACGTGCAGCGCGGTGCCGCGCAAATCCTGCCGTACCAAATACCGCATCCAGATCAGGGCAACCGTCGCCGGAACCACCCAATACGCGAGCAACGTCGCGATCACATTCTCAAGGAGCGAAACCGCTGTCTTCGCATCGCGCAGCCAGCGGAAATGACGCCGCACCAATCCCATCAAATACCACGGCCCTTCCCGCTCGACGGTTTGTCCATCCTGAAAAACCGCGGGCAGCGCCGCCATGCTGGCCCAAACGCGCAGCAGCAGAAACTGGAATCGCACAAAAATCGTAAGCAGCGCGATCGGTGCAATCAAATAAAACGCATTAATCGGCAGGAGATTTCCCAGGCGCCGCCACGGAATCGTCGGTCCATCCAGAATCAGCCGTGCGTCGGAAGTCGTTGTCACGACGACGCAGCAGATCGCGCTCACACTGAGCATCAAAAAATAAAACCAACGCGCCGTCCGTGTCGCTTCCCAAACCGCTTTCGACCCATCAATCGAAGAAATTGTTTCCGGCAGCATGGCGTCGTACAAATTCGCGCCGCCGAGCCGCCCGAGCCAAAGCCCTTCCGCGCCGTACAATTGCGCGCCCATCAAGTTCGCGCCGCGTAATTCCGCGCCGAGCAGGTTTGCGTTGCACAAATCCGCCTGAACCAGCGAAGCGCCCTTCAGATTCGCCATGGACAAATCGGCGTTGCGCAAATTCGCGCGCTGCAAAAACGCGCCCTGCAAATTCACTCCGGTCAAATCCGCGTTTTCCAGATTCACGCCGCAGAGATCCGCTTTCGTTCCTTCGTCTCCACCGGATTCAACCCAGATGCGGTGCTGGTCCAGAATTGCGGCAAGTTCGACCAGGTCAATTTCGCCGGCCGCGCCCGTGTGAATATTTTCCGGAATCGGCACGGCGCGCGACGAAGTTGGCTTCTCGTCAAAATTGAGTGCGCGGCCGCTGCCCGATTTTTTTGCGGCTTCCGCCGGCGGCGGTTCAGGCGACCGCGATGGAGCGACGCTGCGTTCCGGTTTGGATTTACTCGCCACTAACGAATGTATCGGCGGTTCATTTTTTTCCGCCGACCTTTCCGGCTGGGCGCCGCGCTCGATGAGCGCGATCATTTCGTCTTTTGTCGCCAATCGCTCGGTGCCGGGATCAAGCGAAAGCTTTCGCGAAATATCTATATCTTGGGCCGGAAAGTCCGGCATGGGCAATACCCTCAGGGCAATTTGTGAGCCGCGAATTAACGCGTACTCGGCCAGCTGAACCGATAATGGCCGATTGGGGCGCGGATGTCGCCTGACCTGAAGTACAGGAGCGGCGAAGAAAACAAGAGCTGTGCAAAACCGGTAAAAACAAAGAGCCGGGGCGCTTCGCTGAGGGGCCAAGGCACCCCGGCTTATCCTGCCCGCCTCCGCAGTGAGCGAGTAGGAAGACCGTGGAACTGCAAACTCAAGAAAACCGCTGCGCGAAATAACAAGGAGCCAACTATAGTAGCGGTCTAGTTATCGTCATCACCGCGCAGAAATTCGTAGCGCTCGATCGCCGCAACCACGCCCACAGAGGCGTCGTCGCGCGGTTCGGTGCGCTGAACCCGGCCGAGGCAACGGACGCGAACTGGGCCGGCCAGAGTGATCTCGTTCGGAAGCGTCAGAAGGATCTCGACAGCGGAGCCTTCCTTGACGTCTTTCGCGAGGTAAAAGTAGACCCCGCGGGAGCTAACGTCGCGGGATTCGGTGCTGGTTTCTCCAACGGCGGCCCCGGTGGTCCAACGAACGGTAAGGGGTAGCCGCATGGAGAAGCGCTGAGTTGTGCGGCGTTCAGAGCCGGTCAAGGGAAAACCTCCTCGATTGAAAGGCCAGTCTATATGGGGAGGTGCGGGGGGACAATAGGCCAAGAGGTACAAAAAGAAGCTGGGCCAATGAAGTACGGAGGTACTAGGAGCAAACGGAAGTGGCGAGTGGCTAGTGAAGAGTGGCGAGCGGCTTGTTCCAGATTGGGAAGAGTGTGTCGGCGCCCGGCGTCGCGACGAGGCGTCTAGATTCACACGCCGGCAGTTTTGCGCAAAGAGCGCGCAAGTGGTTGACAACACAGGAGATGTTCTTCGTCCTTGGCAAGAGTCGCAAAGAAGGAGCTGAGAATCCGGGCTGGAAAATCGCGCCCATAGGCAATCCAGATGGTTATCAAGAGAGGGGTTAGAGGCGAGGCAAAACGGATCGTTGTCAAAACAAGGGGGATAGCCAACTTTGCCCAAAGGGGGCGCAGCTGACCGTGTTCTTTTGGAAATCCGTGAAGCGATTCTCTCCCTCACCGTTTCCCCACATGGGGCATAGCCGCCCCGAACTGACTTCCCGATTCATCCCATGCGAGATTTTCTGATCGCGTGCGCCGCGGATGAAACACCACTGCTTGTCGTTGCCATCGTGCACGGTCGTCGCAATCCCCGCTTCATCGCCGCTCTGCTGCGTGAGAGAAAATGAATCAACTCCGTAATCATTGGATAGTCAAAATTGGCCGGACGTTTCTCATACTGCGGCCCGTCTCCGTCATGTTGCGGGTAAATTTGAAATAGAACCCGCCCACGCAAAAGCGGCGCATTGGCGGCCAGATTCTTCCGGGGAGACGTTAGCCGCGCTTAGCTTTTGGAGGGGGCGGGGGCGCTTTTTTCTCCGGGTTTGACAGAGGAGCGGACGACGATGATTTTTCCGAGGACGTCGAACCAAAAGGGCGCGCCGAGGGATGCGGCGCAGGCCGTGAGGAACCAGCCAAGGAGCGCGCCGAGCCACAACATCGGATTCGACTGCATGTTTTGCAAGCCAGCGCGGCTCCAGCCGATGGGGACGTTGGTGCCTTTGAGTTCTTCGATATCTGCTTTCAATCCTTGATCGAGGACCGGCGCAGTGCCGCCGGCAGGAGTAGAAGATGGCGAAGCGGGATGTTTGTCGAGATAGCCCTGGGCGGCGGCGACGAGGGCTTCACGCTTGGCTTGATTGGTCCAGAGGTCCTGAGCGAGGGCGATGGAGTTGACGTTCATGGCGACGGCGATGAGGAAGGCGCAGGCGAAGATGATGACGTGAGCGCGGCGCTTGTACCAGCCAGAGACGCGGTCCATGGCGGAGTTGAACCAAGCTTCGAGGCCGGCGCGGAATTTGTCGAGGTTGTCCTCGGCGTCGTTGAGAAGAGTGAGCAGCGCGGACTTTACCTGTTCGTTGCTAATTTGATTGATGGAGTTGCGGATGTCGGTGGCGGCGGGGATATTGCCTCCAGCGGGACCAAGAATGCCAGCGACGGCGTTGGCGAAATCTTTGGAGGGAATGTAGGAGGGGAGGGTTTTGTTTTTTGAAGCTTCGGCGTAAGTGCCGCGGAAGAGACTGAAGATGAGGCCGTGACTGTAAAGCTTGTCGACGAGGCCGGTGTTGGCGCCGAGAAGTCCCTTAATTCCCTTCTCCAGATCGCGGGCGCGATTCTTGAGGCGAGTTTCGAGAAGCTCGTTGAACGCGGAACAGATGAGGCTGAGGAGAAGAAAGACGAACACCATACCGATGGCGACGTCAAGCAAGGCTGAGCCGAACATGATGGAGTAGCCTCCTTCCAATAGACAAAGGCGAAAAGCAATCCTCACGAGATTCGGAACCGAACCCCAGGGGTTAAACCCCTGATTTCAGCTCCCTTTCTTTACGGCTAAAGCCGTGCCCTGCCAAAGCACATTACGAAACAGCTCTTACAAGAAGTTGGCGATGCCGAAATACGGATGAGCGCCTTCACCGCCGCCGAGGCCGACGTACGCGCGGAAGACGACTTTTCCGGCGAGGAAGAATGCGAGTCCGCCGCCGAATCCTTGATGGAGATTCGAAAAATTCAGATCGCTGCGAGCGACACTAACTTTGCCGGCGTCGTAAAAGGCGAGAAGGCCGACTGGGCCGATGATGCGGCGATCGTATTCGGTTTGAACGAGAAAAGAGTTGGGGCCACGGAAACGGAAATCGCGGAAAGAGCGGAGCGTGGCCTGATTGTCGATGTTGCTGCCGCCGATGGTCTCCTGCAAGTAAAACGGAATGGCATTGGTGGAGCTGGCGTCCGACATGGCAATTCTGAATCGAGTGGTGAAGACGCTATCGAGACGGCGGTGACCATTTTCGGATTCGGGATAGAGGCTGTGGCCGAAATCCATGACAAAGCGGCGGAACGAGTAGTGGCCTGTGTCGGTGTCGCGGAAATAGCCGTAGCGGAAGCGATAGTCGAATTGAAGGTGATTGGAGATAAGGCTGAAATGCGGGCGGAGAAACGCTTCGAAGTGCAGGAATGTCGGCTGCGAAGCAAGGCCGGGAGCGGTGGCTTCGTCGTAGACCTGGCCAATGGAAGTGACTTTGGTGGAAGAGACATTGCCGACGGTCGGGAAGATTGCTTCAAACGTGCCGCTGGCCGAAAGCCAGGAAGTTAACGGGCTGGCGAGGAGGCCGCCAACACGCGTGTCGCGTTCACTGAAGTGGACGGCGTTGTGGACGTTGGTGTCGGGACCGAGGCCGTAGAACGGCAAATCTTCCATTTGCTTGTTGCGCGCATAGAGCTGGAACGCAAAATTCTCGTCGGAATGATAGTCGCCAAAGTGAGGACGGCGGGCCGTGAATTTTCCTTCAGCGAACCAGAATTGGCGAATGGTCATGACGCCGGTAAATTCGAGACGATTCTGCCAAATGTCACGGTTCAGATCGCGTCCGTAGTAGCCGCCACCACCGACACCGCTGCCAGGAACAACGCTTTGCGCGATGAAATGGAAGGGGCGAGAGCGGAACGTGCTGGTGGCGCAAGAGAGAAAAGTGTCCTTGCCGAAATCGGTGCGCAGGTCGTGGCAGTTCTTTTTCCACTGATCCCAATCGTCGGTGCCGGTAACAGTGGGGTCACTGGCCCACATGGGCGGATTGGTGGGTGGGCTGCTCGGGGCGATCTGCGCGAACAGTGGCGTGGCGACAAACGCCATCGTTGCCAGGGCGAAAAGAAATATTGGGATTTTTGAGATTACGGGGACGATGAATTTCATGGTCGGTTTAATTCCCTTTCCCGGCGCTTGCGGCCCCAGGCGGCAGTTTTGCCTGAGCGAGCAACTTGGAATGGACGCTCGACAAGAAATCGGAGGCTTGTTTTTCGGAGCGAATGTCGCCGGGATCCACCCCGCTTTGCTGCGATTGAGGCAGGACCGTCTTTTCCAGATGCGAAGCCATTTCGACGTGGGCGGCCAAGTGATCGTTGATGTCGGCGTTCAAATGAGCGGCATCGACATGGGCCGGTCCGAGATTGGTAATTGCCTGATGAGGCGGGTCGGTCAATTTGAAACTGATCGCGTCGGTGCGCGGCTGAGCCAGGCTGAGATTGGCCTCGAAAGTTTTGGCCTGACGGTCGCGATTGGTGAGCGACGCGTTGGGGACGCCCTTCAGCAAGAGTTTGCAAGCGGTGGCAATGATGGAGCTGTGGTCGTATTGGGTGCGGTCAATTGTTCCGGCCGGAATATAGGGCGAAATAATGACGGCGGGCACGCGGACGCCGAGTCGGGTGAAGTCGAACGCCGGATCGAGCGAGTTCGGGTTGCCGGCCCAATTTTTGTTGTCGGGATTGACGGCGGGCGGGGGCGGAACGTGATCGTAAAGGCCGCCATGCTCGTCGTAGACGATGACGAGGAGAGTCGATTCGCGAAGAGTTTGATTATTCCAGATGGCGTCGAAGGTGTCGCGAATCAGGATTTCGCCTTGCTCGACGTTGTGATCGGGGTGCTGATCGCTGGCGGAAAAGAAGGCGTTGTTGACGGCGTCCTCGCCATTGGCGTAACGCGGCTCGATGAAGCTGTAGGCGGGCAGATTGTTTTTCTTGCAGTCGGAAAGAAAATCGTCGAACAGGCCGAAGTATTTGCCCTGATTCATGAGGCCCTTGAAGGTCATGGCCATGGTGGAATCGTGATAGTAGATGCGGGCGTCTACGTTATTTTCGCCGAGGAGCTCGTAGATGGTTTTGGACATACCGAGCCAGTTGATGCCCATGTCGACGCGGCCGATGGAAGTGGAGCCGTGAGCGAACGCGCGGTTGGGGAACGTCGGACCGGGGATGGAAGAAAACCAGCGGTCGCAGACGGCGAACTGGCGGGCGAGTTGGGTGAGGACAGGGACTTTTTCCGGCTTGAAACACTTCATGATGCGATGGGCATTGTTTGAGTTGTGGGTTTTGCCTTCGTAGCTGAGGACGAAACCGTTCATAGAGGGGTTTTGATTGACGGGAGTGGAGGCGTCGCCATAGAGCTGGGTGAGTGTGTCGAACAGTGCGTGCCCGGGATCGGGCGTGAAGTCGCCGGAGTCACGCGCGTCATCCGAAACAGGGGCGAATTCTCCGACGGAGTCGCGGTTCTTTTCGTCGCCGGTGAGGCCGTCAATTTGCCAATTGGGTGTGGCGGCGAAGCCGAGCATGTGGTCGAAGGAGCGATTTTCCATCATGAGAACGACGATGTGCTTCAAATTGTCTAAACCTGCGGACATAGGGGGACTCCTGAGATGGCGGTTCGAGGGGTAGTGAAGACCGGGGAAAAGACGTTACAGCATCTTTGGAAAAAAGGGCAATCAAGATTAGCCAAATTTGATCCTGTGGAAGATGTTGGAAAAAACAGGAGCCGGGGCAAGGCGGGCGCCTGCGAACCGAGTGGCCAGGATTTGATCTAAGATTTGGCTAGGTGGCGAGGGAGTGCTCGAGGACTTCGCGGATTTTGGCGGCCAATGAGGACGGCGTGAAGGGCTTTTGAATGAAGAAGGTGTCGGCTTCGAGTTCGCCGTGGTGAAGGATGGCTTGGGGCGTGTAACCGGACATGTAAAGAACGCGAAGGTCGGGGCGGATGGCCGTAAGTTGCCGGGCGAGTTCACGCCCGCCGATGATGGGCATGACCACGTCTGTAAGGAGGAGATCGATCTTCGCGCCGTGATTCTGGCAAATGGAAATGGCGGCTTGCGGCGTTTCGGCAGCGAGCACGGAATAGCCCGCGGCGGATAGTGCTTCGCTTGCCAGTTCGCGAACCTGCTCGTCGTCCTCCGCCAGGAGAATCGTCTCCACACCGCGATGGCGCGAGACGGGCGCCTGGTCGTGTGCGACTGAATCGGCGGGTCCGCTGGCCAGCGGAAAATAGATTTTAAACGATGTGCCGCGGCCGGGCTCGCTGTACACCCAAATGTTGCCGCCGCTCTGTTTCACGATGCCGTAAACCATCGAGAGGCCAAGACCTGTGCCCTTGCCTAGTTCTTTGGTGGTAAAAAACGGTTCGAAGATACGAGCCAGATTTTCCGGAGCGATACCAACGCCGGTGTCGCTGACAGCGAGCGAAACATAGCGTCCGGCCTCCACCGTCTGATGACGAGAAGCGTATGACTCGTCGAGGGAGACGTTACAAGTTTCGATTGTGAGTTTGCCACCGTTGGGCATGGCGTCGCGCGCGTTGACGACCAGATTCATCACAACTTGTTCGAGCTGCGAGCGGTCCGCACGGATATGGCCAAGATCGTCCGCGAGGACGGTCCGCATCTCCACGTCTTCGCCAATCAGGCGGCGGAGCATTTTTTCGAGATTCTGCACCAGCGTGTTGAGGTTGAAGACCTTTGGCTGGAGAACCTGGCGGCGGCTGAAGGCAAGAAGTTGGCTGGTGAGTGCAGCGGCGCGATCGGCGGCGTCATCAATGCGGGCGAGACCGCCGCGGAATTCATGGCCGGCGGCACGATCCAGCAGGAGCTTGCTGTAACCGCGAATTACGGTGAGGAGATTATTGAAGTCGTGCGCGATACCGCCGGCGAGACGCCCGATGGCTTCCATTTTTTGCGCCTGTCGAAGCTGGTTGCGCGATTCTTCCAATTTCGCCGTGCGCTCGGCGACCTGTTCTTCAAGATGTTCCTCGTTTTGGCGGAGCTGCTGCTCGACGCGCTCGCGGTGCAGGATTTCGGCTTGCAGATCCAATTGGATACGGTCTTGCCTTTGTTGGGCGATCACGAGGCGCAGGCTGGAGCAGAAAAACGAAATCGCGACGATTACGAGAGCGAAGAGAGTGCGCTCCTGAGCGATATACAAGGAAAGCACAAGCACAAGAAAGCCAAAGAGAATCGGGAACAGGCGATTTCCAATGAGTTCATTGAAGAGGGGGCGGACATTGGTATTTTCAATTTTCTCCGGATCCCAAGTTCCGACGATGACAATTGGAATAATGTTCAGGACGGTCCAAATCACCTCGTACCACGAACCGGTTTGCAGAGTGCCGCCCAGGTAGTTGTAGTAGAAGTCGCCGAGACAGGCAAAGACGAGAAAGACGCCGAATCTGCCGAAGAGAGTGCGGACAACCCGGGAATTAGTGAAAGCGGCTCGTAGCAGAAAAACGGACGCCATGGCGCCGTCGTACATCAAGGAGCCAACCCACGTGGCGTGAACCCAAGCGCGCTGGAAGGGCGAACCGGAAGATTCGTGGCTCGGCATGTAGAGGAAAAAGAAGTAGATGACGACCCAGAGAAGGACGACCTGGATGAAATCGAGAATGTGAATCGGATCGAAGCGGCGAATTTCGAAGTCGGGTTCGAGAAAGAGCGTCAAGCTGACCGGGCAGAACCAGAAGACAGAAATAATGTCAGCGACATCGGCGACGGACTGCAAAGGTTGAACCAATTGCACATAGATATTGCAGAGCACAGCGAGGCAGAAAAGTGAAAAGGAGAGCGCGGCAACACACCAAAAATAGCGTGCAAGATGGGCAGACTTGCGGGCTGCCCTTATCACAAGCAGAAGAGACAAGAGGTTGAAGAGGAGGTCTCCAAAACCAACGAGAGTCGGGCCAGGCCTTTGCGTTCCCATCGAAAAAACCACGGCCATTTGCCCGGCAGCCAAAAGCACAACCGAGGGAATCCAGAAGTTTTTGCTGAGAGAAGAGAAATGCCAGCCTCGGCTGCTCAGGATGGTTGTGTGTTCAGACGACATGGGCCTCTCAAAAGCAAAAGCGGGCACGGATTTGGCAGATCAGCAGGCGTGGTGACCTTTGCCGACCGTATTTCTCCAAGTATATCGGTGAATTGGCGAAGGCGAGGCGCAGCGTGTGTGGCCCTTTTCCTAGAAGATACGGTGCGAACGGACAGGTCCTGCAAGCACAGGCGGGACGGGAAAACAGTCTAGGACGCGTGATCGATCAAACGGTGGTGGATCGCGTACAGCGCGAGTTCGAGGCGATCGGACACGCCGAGCTTGTCAAAGATATTGTGTAAGTGATTCTTGACGGTCTGCTCGGAGATGAAAAGTTTTTCCCCAATTTCCTTGTTGCGAAAACCTTGCGCGACGAGCTGCACGATTTCTTTTTCGCGGTCGCTGAGTAAGGGTTTCTCGCGGCGCGGGCCGGATTCGGACGATTTTGCGAAGGCCTTCATGACTTCGGCCGTCATACGGTTGTCGAGCCAGATTTCGCCGGCGTGCACGCGGTGAATACTTTTCACAAGGAGATCGGTTGCCGATTGTTTAAGGACGACGCCACGAGCGCCAAGCCGCATGGCGCGGACAACGTCGCGATCGTCTTCTGCAGCTGTCAGCACGATAACGCGGGTGGGAATCGTATCGAAATTGACTTCTTCGAGCACGGCGAGGCCGTCTTTTTCCGGCATGCGCAAATCGAGCAAGAGGATATCAGGCTTCAGCTTCGCGATCAGCTTGATGCACTCGGAGCCATTTTGCGCTTCGCCGACAATCGTGATGTCCTCATCGCCATCAATGAGTTTGCGAAGGCCGTCGCGAAAGATCGCGTGGTCATCGGCCATGAGAATTCGAATTTGTGGTTTGGTCTTCGCCATTTTTACCTGAAGGCTTGTTAACGTACAAACCCCGAAACTTTTTTTTACTTCAGGGCTTGTAAGTACAAACCCCGAACCCCGTTACCCGAGTGGAACCTCAATCGTTAGACGCGCCCCATGCCCCGGGTTCGACTCGACAGTCAGAACCCCGTTCACAGTTCGCGCGCGCTCCTTAATGGAAATGGGACCCAGCCGCAGACGGTCCAATTCATCACCGGTGAAGCGCCCTGCAAAGCTGAAACCCTCACCGTTGTCGTCCACGACCAAAAGTAGACGGCTATCGTCCTGCGAAAGTTTTACCACGACATGGGTAGCCTTAGCATGCTTTTTTATGTTGTTGAGTGCTTCACGGTAAATCTGGAAAAGCTCGCGGCAAACGCGGTCGGGGGCGCGTAAATCGGCCGAATCGATCAGTAGGTCAAGGGCTAGCGTGGATTCATTGCGAAAACGCTCGGCAAAACCGCGCATTAAATCGACGAGATCGGCGGATTGCACGCGAACCGGGCGCAGGTCAGTGACAAAGCTGCGGAGATCGGCGGACTCATTTTTGACGGTCTGCTGGAGCGAAGTGAGGCCGCTCGAAACGGGATCATTGGTGGCGGCGACGCGGCGGCGAAGCACATCGAGCTGAATTTCAATGCTGAGTAAAGTCTGAAGAATGCCGTCGTGGAGGTCACGCGAGATGCGCGAGCGCTCCGCTTCGATCGCACGGGCGCGCAGATGTCGCAGCAGGAAGAGGTTTTCGAGAGAAGGGCCGATGTGCCGCGCCACGCGTTCAAGCCAAGCAAGATCATCCTTCGTATAGGGCTTTCTTTCCGCTCTTCCATTGATGAGAAATAACCGGCCTACGGGACGGTCAGCCTGGTCAAAGGCAACCGAGATGAAGGATTTGACAGCGAACTGCTGTTGAGTCGGCCCTGGAAGGCGCGGGACGATTTTGAGCATGTGGCCGTCGCGGCGGTCCCAGCCAAATCCGGAGCCGGTACCCTCCACGGAATTCCAGCAGAGCGTCGCGTCGAAATCGTCGAGTAAAAAACCGTCGGAGCGTGCAAGCGGTAAGGTCTCCGGCGTAATTCGCTCACTTTCGCCCGTTTTGAGCCGCCAAACGAAGATACGTTCCAGATCCGCATCGCGAAAAACGAGAAAGGCTTCCGGCGATTGGAACGAGAGAGCGAGTTCGTTCAGAAGAAGGCGAATTGATTCGGCGAGGCCCTGATCCACCTGCATGGTAGCGGTGATATGAGAAAGAAACTCGTTTTGTGAAGCGAAGACGCGGCTGCGTTCACCAAGAAAAGCCAAGCCGGCGCCGGCGGAAAAAGTGGCCGCGGTGGCGGCGAGCCAGGAAATGACGCGCGACCATTGAATGTCCGTCCTGGCAGCGGCGACAAGAACGATGGTAAGTGCCGCGAGGCCCGCTACTGGCACGGCAAACTGGAAACCCCAGCGCGACCCTGCTGCGTAGCAGATATAAAGATATGGAAACCAGATGGGGACGGTCGCGGGACAGACGTAGATAAAAAAGACCAGAGCAAGAAGGTCCACAGCGAGAGGCAGGTGCCAGTCGCGATCCTGCAGGAAATCCTCCACGAGAATGACGACGATGGAGACGATCAAGTAGGCAGTGAGGAATGAAACCGCGCGGGAGGAGGCTCGCGAGGGCGCGAGCTCAAAAACGGCCAGGAGCGCCAGAATGATGATAATCGGGCGCGAAAAAACAAGTTGCCGCTCAAAATGGCGGCGGTCGGTCTCGTGGGGGCTCATGCGCGGGGACGCGATTTCCGGAAATTAGTGTAGCAAGCGAGGCGGAGAGGCCGACGGAGAGTTGGCGCGAAGGTTCCCACTTTGCCAAGGGCGTCTCGGTGCGATCTACGTATTTTCAGGCACACAGTGTGCGTGATAAACTGGAGCCCGGCGGTGGGAGTAGCTCAGCTGGTAGAGCGTCGGTCTGTGGCACCGAATGTCGCGGGTTCAAATCCCGTCTCCCACCCCAACTTGAAACTCTGCGCGACGCACCATTCATTTGCGTCCCGTTTCCTTCCTTTCGCGTCGACCTTTTCGCTAGATTGGAGTCGCAGTTATGCCCGTGTACTGGACAAACGCAAACCGTGCTCGTCTTGGACTCATGGCCCGGCCTCGCGGACATGATTGGCTTCTCGATGATGTAAGGCCCTAAAGCAATCAGGCGTGGATGTCGTAGTATCCGCCCTTCCAGAAGCTGACAATCTCGGTCTGTCAGCAAAAGCTGATGGCTGCGTGGAAAACGGATTGCTCTTCGTTCCGTTCCCTATTGAGGATAGACAAGTACCGGCGCATTCTGCGCAATTTGAGCTTTTCATCAACCAACTTCTAGAGCGTGCTCGAAATGCTGCTGCTCGTTCAAGTGATGTTTCACCACCCATCAAAGTGGGACTTTGCCGAATCTGCCGGCTTGACACCGGTTGCGAACTGCGGTATTACTTATGATAGGAAGTAATGGGAGTATTTCAATGGAGTCTGCACTCACCACGAAAGGTCAAGCGACAATACCGAAGGCTATTCGCGAGCATCTTCACTTGAAACCTGGGGATCGGGTCAAGTTTTTTGTCCATCCCGATGGCAGTGTCGTCCTTTTACCCAAACTTCCGGCGGCTGCGTTGCGAGGCATCGTGAAATCTAGGCGCCGTCGACCCGTTACAATTGCCGAGATGAATGAAGCAGCTGCTGAAGGCGCTGCTGGCGTTTCGCCGCGCACTCCACGTCGATGATTGGGCTCGACACGAACATCTTAGTCCGTTACCTGACTCAAGATGATCCGATTCAGTCGGCGAAAGCCAGAGACGTCATTGAGCGGCGGCTGACCGACGAAAACCCCGGCTTCGTCAGCGTGGTGGCGATGGCCGAGACCGTGTGGGTACTCGAGCGCGCATACGAACTCACACCCGATGAAATCGTCAGCGCCGTCGAACGAATCCTGCAGACCGATGTGCTCGTTGTCGAGGATGAGCAGGAGATTTTCACCGCCATGATCGCACTACAGAGAGGGCAAGGCGCGTTCGCCGATGCGCTTATCGCAGCACTAGGCGCGAGAAGAGGTTGTTCGCGCACCCTGACGTTCGACCGGAAGGCACTGCGGCTTCCGGGTTTCGAGCTTCCATGACTCACAAGAGTCCGAATTCGTGATACGCGTTCTACAAAAACACGCCTAATAAGACTGGGAACCAGTCAGTGTTGATGCGGCGAAAGTGTAAATCCCGTAGTTTCAATGTTCCGAATGTAGCGAACCAACGGGTGCCAACGGCTCTCGCCCCTAAGACGACGGCAAGCGGAATCCTGTCTCCCACGCCAATTCCACTTTGTAAAGGGTGAGTCCGAACGCACATTTTCTTCTTACGCCGATTTTTGCCTTTCTGGCAGCCCGTGCATTTATGCCAGCTTCCTTTAAACCGTGTTGACACACTTTTGGCCCTTCCTCGGCTAATATGGCAGGCTCCGCAAAGGGCAGTTTCCAAGACCGGCGGATGGGAGTAAGTCATGAGCAAAGCTCCGAACGGCAAGCCTCAGCTGAGCCCTGCCCAGCAATACCTGAATGACCTGTGGGATGAGCACATTCGCGACGAGTTTTCCGACAAAGATGCCATCTCCACAATCGAGACAATGGTTCCGGATGCGTACGTGAACCACATTCCGGTCCTGACTGGCGGCGTCGGTCGAGAGCAACTCAAAGAGTTCTATTCGAAACACTTCATTCCAAAGATGCCTCCCGACACCGAGATCGTGCCAATCTCGCGCACGATAGGCGAAGAGCGGCTGGTCGACGAAATGATTTTCCGGTTCACGCACACAATGGAGATGGATTGGATGTTGCCGGGTGTGGCGCCGACGGGAAAACGAGTTGAATGCCCTTTGGTTGTGATTGTGCACTTCCGGGACGGGAAGCTTGCCAACGAACACATTTATTGGGACCAGGCGTCGGTTCTGGTTCAGCTGGGATTGCTGGAAGCGGAAGGGCTTCCGGTGGCGGGCGTGGAAACCGCGGAGAAATTAGCGGACCCGGCACGACCGTCGAACCAACTGATCCGGCGCGCTCGCGCGGCGGGGGCCTGAGCGGTCAAACCCGCAGCAACCGGATTTGCGGGTAACGTCCGCGCTTCGCGTGCATCCAACCGTTACGCGAGGAAAAGTCAGGCTTCAAAACATTCAAGAGGAAGTCCCTGTATGGCCAAGCCAGTTTTAATTGCGGTGGATGATGACGCGGAGGTTTTGCGGGCCGTGGAGCGCGATTTGCGCACGCGCTATGCGCAACATTACCGGATCGTGCGCGCAAATTCCGGCGCGAGCGCGCTGCAAGCACTGCAATCCCTGAAAAAACGGAATGAACCGGTCGCGCTCTTCTTGGTTGATCAGCGCATGCCGGAAATGAGCGGCGTGGAATTCATCGCAAAGGGGATTGACGTTTTTCCGGAGGCGCGGCGGGTGCTGTTGACGGCTTACGCGGACACGGATGCTGCGATTCAGGCGATCAATCACGCAAGGATCCACCACTATTTGCTGAAGCCATGGGACCCGCCCGAACAGAATTTTTACCCGGTGCTGGACGATTTGCTGAGCGATTGGCAGGCGGGCCACAAGCCGGTGTTTGAAGGCGTGAAGGTGCTCGGCCATCGGTGGTCGCCACGCTCATACGGCGTGCGTGATTTTCTGGCGCGCAATCAGGTGCCATACCGCTTCTTTGACGTGGAGACAGCGGACCGGAACCCGGAAATCCAAAAAATGGTGGACGATAACGGCGGCGCGACGGCGAAACTCCCGATCGCGATTTTTGCGGACGGCACTGCCCTTTCCGAACCGACGATTCCGGATATTGCCACGCGTCTTGGTTTGCGAACGCGCGCCGACATGTCTTTCTACGATTTGTTGATCGTTGGAGGCGGACCGGCGGGACTTGGCGCTGCGGTGTACGGCGCGTCGGAAGGCTTGCGTACGGTGATGATTGAAAGCGAAGCACCGGGCGGTCAGGCTGGGATGAGTTCTCGTATTGAGAACTACCTCGGATTTCCGTCGGGCTTGAGCGGCGCGGACCTGGCTCGCCGGGCCGTGACGCAGGCTCGCAAATTTGGCGTGGAAATCCTGGCACCGCAAGAAGTGACGAAATTACGTGTCGAGGGCGCGTCCAAGTTCGTGACGCTGCTGGACGGCACGGAAATCGGCGCGAAGGCGCTGGTAATCGCAACAGGCGTTTCGTATCGCAAGCTTGAAGTGCCTGGCATGGAACGCGTGCAGGGCGCCGGCGTCTATTACGGCGCCGCGATGACGGAAGCCGCCACGTGCAAGGGCGAGGACGTCTACATTGTTGGCGGAGCGAATTCGGCGGGCCAGGCTGCGATGTTCTTCTCGCAACACGCGCGGCGCGTGATTATGCTCGTGCGTGGAAAATCGCTCGAAGCGGGGATGTCGCAATATCTGGTAGACCAGATTCGCGAGACGGAGAATATCCACATTGAGATGAACAGCCGGGTCTTGGAAGTTTTTGGCGACGAACGGCTGGAGGCGATTTCGATCGAGTGCGCGACGAGCGGAGAGACGCAAAAGGTTCCCACGAACCATCTCTTCGTCTTCATCGGAGCGGCACCGCGAACAGAATGGCTCGCGAACGTTTTGTTGCGGGAGGAAAAGGGATTTATCCTGACCGGACCAGACTTGATGCCGGACGGCAAGCGACCAGCGGGCTGGCCGCTCGATCGCGACCCGTGGCTGCTCGAAGCCTGCGTTCCAGGTGTGTTCATTGCGGGAGATGTCCGGTATCGTTCCGTGAAGCGAGTGGCGTCCGGGGTCGGCGAAGGCGCAAACGCGGTTCAGTTCGTGCATCAATATTTGAGCACGGTGTGAGATGACAGAAACGGACAAGAGAGCGCAGGTTCCGCACATCATCGAAGAGGTGCGCAAATTTTCCGTCTTCGCGGATTTGCCCGAAGAGGATTTGCTCTGGCTCGCTGAACGCATGGAAGAGTTTGCCCTCGAGGCCGGACAAATTTACGCGAGGCCGGGCGACTCGGTCGACTATCTGACGCTGATGATCGAGGGCGAACTGCAGGTTTCGATGTTAACTTCTGCGGGATCACCCGTTTTTGTTGCAATGGCAGGCGAAATCACCGGGAGATTGCCTTTTTCGCGATTGAAGCAATTCAAAGGCCTCAGCCGAGCCGTAATGCACACTCGGATGATTCGCCTCCACCGGCAGTATTTTCCCGAACTCGTCCAGCGTATGCCGTTGCTTACCGAGCGACTGGTCGGGCTGATGTCTGACCGTATCCGCGAAGTCACCCGCACGGAAACGCAGCAGGAAAAATTGATGGCGCTCGGCAAGCTGTCTGCCGGCCTCGCACACGAATTGAACAATCCCGCGGCAGCCGCCGTGCGGGCCGCGCAAAGCTTGATGGGCTCCTTTCAAGATATCCGCGAAGTGAGCTTGCGCCTGCTCAAGCACGCTTCAACCGAAGAGCAGCGAAACGCTTTGTTTGAATTTGAGCTGAACGCGGGGAAAAAGCTTGCGGCACAGTCGGAGCCGGCGGCCGACGCTCTGGAATTGAGCGATCGCGAGGGGCGCGTAACCGACTGGCTCGAGAAACGCGGTATCGCGGAAGGCTGGAAGATTGCCGCCACGCTCGCGGAGGGTGGAATTGACGAACCACAACTTGAGAAGTTCACAGGAAAGATTGGTCCGGAACTTCTTCCCGACGCGCTGAATCGCGTTGCGGCCATCATGAATATGTTCGGGCTTATTCGCGAGATCAACAACAGCGCACAACGCATCAGCGAGCTCGTCGCCGCCGTGAAGCGCTATTCGTATATGGACCAAAACTCCTTGCAGGAAGTGGATCTGCGCGAAGACCTGGACAATACGCTCAAGATCTTTGCGCATCGCATGAAAAATGGCGTAGTTGTCACGCGAAACTACGAAGGAACGCTTCCTCGCATCTGCGCCTACGGTGGAGAGCTGAATCAGGTTTGGACCAATCTGATAGACAATGCGGTCGATTCGATGAAAGGCAAGGGCGAGCTGAAAATTAGAACGTGCAAGGAACTGGACTACGCCGTAGTTGAAATCGAAGACAACGGGCCCGGAATTCCGAAAGATATCCAGTCGCGCATCTTCGACCCTTTTTTTACAACGAAGAAGGTCGGCGAAGGCACGGGCCTGGGGCTCGATACAGTTGGCCGGATCGTCAGGCGCCATCACGGGTTCATCGAAGTGGAATCCCAGCCAGGGCAGACCAGCTTCACCATCAGGCTTCCCTTCAAGCAACCGGCGATGCAGCCAGCAGAGGACGAAAAGGCCGAAGCATGAGCGAAACTTGCGAACACATCAAGCACGCGAAGAAAATAAAGCCACACTCGAAAGGCTGCGAGGAATGTTTGAAGATGGGCGATACGTGGGTCCATCTGCGGCTGTGCCTGGAGTGCGGGCACGTTGGCTGCTGCGACTCGTCGAAAAACAAACACGCGACGAAACACTTTCACGCGTCAAAACACCCCGTCGTGCAGTCGCTGGAGCACGGTGAGCAATGGATGTGGTGTTACGTTGACGAAGTTTTTGTAGACGGCTAGTTCGTAGTCAAGTGGCCCAGAGCGAATTCGCGGTGTAAGACCCGCAGCGCCGATTGCATCGATTTATCATCCACGACAAACGAGATGTTGGTTTCCGAAGAACCCTGCGCGATCGCGATTAAATTCACCTTTTCTTGACCGAGCGCGTTGAACGTCCGGCCGGCAACTCCCGGCGTTCCGCGCATATTCTCCCCGACGACCGCGACAATGGCGACGTTCGGATCCACCGTGATGTGGTCGACTACTTCGTGCGCCAGGTCTTGCGCGAATTCCTTGCGCAGGGCATCCACCGTGGCGTGCGCGTGCGGCTTCGAGACCAGGAAGCAAATATCGTTCTGCGACGAGGATTGTGAAATCAGCAGCACATCGGCGCGCAATTCCGCCGTCGTTGTGAATGTGCGGCCGATCACGTCCGGCACTCCGACGATGCCCGGACCACCAAGACTAATCAGCGCCACATCGCGAATCGCCGTCAGCGCTTTGACGCCACCGCCAATGCTCTTCCCTTTTTGCGTGATTTTGGTTCCAAGTTTCTCCGGCGCGAAGCTGTTGCGAATCCAAACGGGAATACCGGCCGGCAGGACCGGGCGCAACGTTTTCGGATGCAGAACTTTCGCGCCGAAGTATGCTAATTCGGCCGCTTCTCGATAGGAAATCTCCGGAATTGTTCGCGCTTCGGGAACAAGGCGCGGGTCAGCGGTCAGTACGCCTTCGACGTCGGTCCAAATGATAATTTCGTCTGCGTCGAGGGCAGCGCCAAGAATGGTCGCGGAATAGTCCGAACCACCGCGACCGAGTGTCGTGAGCTTTCCATCGTGCGTCGCGCCGATAAATCCGGTAACAACGGGAGTCTCGCCAGCGCCGAGCAACGGACCAATCAGTTCGGATGACTTCCGCCGCGTCTCGTCGGCGCGAGGTTCCGCGCCGCCATGAAAGGAATCCGTGACAATCAGCTCACTCGCTTCGATGGAGCGGCTTTTTGCACCAAGTTGTCTCAACGCACCGGCGAAAATCGGCGCACAAGCCGCTCGCCCAGGCTGGAGATGACGTCGAGCGTGCGTGGCGTCAGCTCACGGAGCATCGCCGTTCCGTCGTAGAGACGCTTCCCTTCGGCAAAAATCGCTTCGAGTTGATGCTCAATGGCTGCACGGTCGGCTTCATCGGACACGAGCGCGGCCAGCGCGGTGCGATGCTGCTGGCGCAGTGCTTCGATAAGCGCCGCTCCCGACTCCGTGTCGCCTTCTCCCGCCCGCTTGGCCGAATCGATCAGGCGGTTTGTTACGCCGCTCATCGCAGACACGACAACCACGACGCGCATGCCTTTCGCAGCCGAAGCCACGATTTGCGCCGCGCGCGCGATGCAGGTGGCGTCACCCACGGACGTGCCGCCAAATTTCATCACCTGAAGTGGTTTTGTCATCACAGTTTCGCTCGAAATAATTCTCAATGATAGCGTCACGGCGCTTCACAAAACCCGTAAACTTCGCGCGGTGTGCGTGGCAGTAAGCAGTTCACGAATTTCATCAAGTTTGTGATTCCGACTATCATAGTCAAATGACAAAAGTGCAATGCGAAGGTGTTTTGTTCGACCTAGACGGAGTGCTTGTGGATTCCACGCCCGCCGTGGCGCGCGTTTGGGCCTGGTGGGCGAGCCAGCACGGGTTTGATCCTGACGAAACGGTTCGGCTCGCGCACGGGCGTCCCAGCATCGCGACCATTCGCGAGCTGCTGCCAGAGGCCGACCACGACGCCGAGAATCTTGAAGTCGAGCGGCGGGAGATCGAGGACGTCGAAGGCGTTGTTCCTCTGCCCGGCGCGCTCGAACTTCTGCAAACTTTGCCGCTAGACCGCTGGGCAATCGTTACTTCCTGCACCAAGCGGCTCGCTTACGTGCGCATTCGCGCTGCCGGACTTCCCGAGCCGAAATTCATTGTTACGTCCGACGACATCACTCGCGGCAAGCCCGATCCGGAGCCTTACCTTAAAGGCGCTCGAGCGCTTTGTTTTGCGCCAGGCGACTGCATTGTCTTGGAAGATGCGCCGGCCGGAATTCGCGCGGGCAAGGCGGCTGGCGCGCGAGTTGTGGCGCTTCAAACGACGGAGCGTGACGCATTGCTTCTTGAGGCTGGCGCAAGCTATATCGTGCCCGACTGTTCGGCAATGTTGCTCGAGACGTCCGCAGCGCATCTGTCTTTCGAACTGCGAAACGCACGAACGGCCTTTCGTTAGCCGCCGTTCGCGGCTAGAATCAGTGGCCGCGAGGTTTGACTCAAACCGTCTTCCAGGAGAGAAGAATGACGAAGCTATCCCAACTAGGGATGTTTGCCGCCGCATTTTCATGTTTGGTTCTTTCGCCCTCGTATGCTGTGGCGCAGGATAAGGACGAAAAGAGCGGCGACAAAAAGGCCGAGAGCGGAGACGCCGGCGAAAAACCTAAGGAAGAAATTTCCGTAACCGACCACACGATAAAGATCGGCGGCCAGACGATCCCCTACAAGGCTACGGCGCAAACGATCCTGCTGAAGGACGAAAAAGGCGCGCCGGTGGCGCTTCTTTATTCGACCGCGTACACGCGCAGCGACGTGAAGGACCCGAGCACTCGTCCGGTTTCGTTCTTATACAACGGCGGCCCCGGGTCTTCCTCGCTTTGGCTGCACATGGGTTCGTTCGCACCACGCCGCGTCGCAACAGTCAACGCGGGTATCACTCCGCCGGCCCCGTACAAATTGCTCGACAATCCGGAATGTTTGCTCGATCGTTCCGACCTGGTTTTTATCGATCCCGTCGGCACCGGTTTCAGTACGGCGGTTGGCAAGGCGCAGAACAAAGATTTCTGGGGCGTCGATTCCGACGTCAAGTCGCTCGCGCAATTCGTCAAGATCTATATCACGCGCAACAACCGTTGGAATTCACCAAAGTTTTTGATTGGCGAGAGTTACGGCACGTTTCGCAACGCCGCGCTCACCAACTATCTCCAAAACAACGACAATATCTATCTAAATGGCATCGTAATGGTCTCTTCCGTGATTGACCTCGGAACCATTTCCTTTTATCCCGGACAAGACCTCGCTTACGTTTTGTATTTGCCGAGCTACGCGGCGACCGCGTGGTATCACAAAGTCCTCAAAGACCGCCCGGACAATCTGGTGGCGTTCCTCGATGAGGCGCGCGCCTTTGCCAAAGGTGAATACGCCACGGCGTTGATGAAAGGCGATACGATTAGCGCGGACGAGAAAGCCGCCGTGGCCAAGAAAGTCGCGCGCTTTACCGGTCTGGGCGAGGACTACCTCGTAAAAGCCAATCTTCGCGTGAAGCTCTTTCAGTTCATGCAGGAACTGCAGCGTAACCGCGGACTGACAACGGGGCGTCTCGACGCGCGCTTTGCCGGTCCGACCTACAACTTGATCGGTGAAGCCGCCGACTACGACCCACAAGAAACTGCCATCAGCGGCGCATTCGTTGGCACGTTCAATTCCTATCTGCACGAAGAGCTGAAATTTGGCCAGGACAGGAATTACCAGGTCGCCGCGAACTTTCAGGGCAATCGCTGGGATTGGAAACACGACAGCGACTTCGGGTACTTCCCCGGTTCCCCGAGCGTAGTACTCGACCTCGTTGCTGCGATGGTTTCGAATCCGAAACTCAAAGTCGAAGTCGAAAACGGCTACTACGATCTCGCAACGCCGTTCATGGAAACGGAATACAGCATGGAGCATCTCGGGGTTTCTGACGCGCTCCACAAAAATTTGAAGCTGCAATACTACGAAGCCGGCCACATGATGTACGTTCGAGACGAAGATCTCGCTAAACTGAAAGCCAATGTGGCGGCGTTTATTGATAGTGCGTCGAAACCTTGATCAGCCGATAGGACGTCGTAGCGTGGAGGCTGCCTAATGCTTGCCGCCACCATCGCGATTGCGGTTGCGTTTCTTCTCGGCGCCGGTTTCGTGCCGCGGGTGTCGGACGCCGCATTTGGTTTCATCGAAACTGTATTTTCAAAACTGAGCCACCGCCGCTCCGTCGCGATGGCGGTTCTTCTTATCGGCGTGATTGCCATTCGCGTTTCGCTTCTGTTGGTGCTTCCAGTTCCCTCGCCCGGCATTCACGACGAATTCAGCTATCTATTGATGGCGGACACGCTCGCGCACGGCCGCCTGGCGAATCCCACCCATCCGATGTGGCTCAGTTTCGAAACGTTTCATGTCAATTGGTTCCCGAGCTATTCTTCGATGTACCCGCCGGGCCAAGGCGCTGCGCTCGCGCTCGGCCAAGTGCTCGGTTCGCCGTGGATTGGCGTGCTGCTCACGGTTGGCGCAATGTGCGCCGCAGTCTACTGGATGCTCTGCGCGTGGATTCCCGCGCGCTGGGCGTTCCTCGGCGGTACGCTCGTCGCGTTAAAACTGGGATTCACGAGTTATTGGATGAACAGCTATTGGGGCGGCGCTGTTGCGGCGATTGGCGGTGCGCTTGTACTCGGCGCGCTTGCGCGAATCTTGAAGCGGCCGCGCTGGCAAGACGCGGTGCTCCTCGGCACTGGCATCGCGATACTCGCCAACAGCCGTCCGTATGAAGGCGGCGTGTTCTGTATCCCCGCCGCATTTCTATTGTTGCGGTGGCTGTGGCGCCGAGCCAGGGAAAAGTCAGTTGGCGCAATTCCCTTTAAAAGCGTAGTCGCGCCGCTCGTCAGCATACTACTGCTGACCATCGCCTTCATGGGCTACTACAACTGGCGCCTCACCGGCAGCGCGCTGCTGTTTCCACACACGCTCAACGAGCGCACGTATGAGCACGTTCCGCCATTTGCGTGGCAGAAACCGTTGCCGGAAAAGCACTACAACAACGCGCGGCTCGAAGAGTTCTTTAACGAGTGGGAGCCCGAAGAATACACGCGCGGCTGGAACAGTTACGTCGAAGTATCGAAAACAAAGACGGCTCGCTTCGCCTCGGCCTTCTTATGGGTCGGCTTATTTTTCGCGTTTCCCGGACTTCCATTCGTCCTTCGTGACGGGAAACTTCGCGTGCTTTGGCTGACGCTAGGACTGGTTTTCGCCGCGATGTATATCGTCGTCTGGTCCAACTCTCACTACGCCGCTCCGGTAACTTGCCTGATCTTCGCGCTGTTCGTGCAATCCCTTCGCCACCTCCGGACCATGTACACGGCAAAATTCGAATGGGGCAAAGCGCTCTCACGCGCCTGCGTCGTAGCTCTTCTCGCGAATACGGCCGTCGCGGCCGCCAATCATGAATGCGACCCCCTCTATTGGACCTGCACTGGCGACCAAAGCCGGACGCTGGTTATTCAGAAACTTCAAGCCGAATCCGGCAAGCATCTCGTGATGGTTCGTTACAACGAGGACGATTTGAGCATTCACGACGAGTGGGTTTTCAACGGTGCGGATATCGACGGAGCAAAAATCGTCTGGGCGCGCGAGCTCGACAAAGCGCAAAACGAAAAACTATTTGTCTACTTTAGGGACCGCAAAATCTGGCTCGCCACGACGGAAGATGGCCATCTTGTTTTCGGTCCGTATCAACTACTTGCGGACACGCCATAGCCGTTTGGGTGTGCCCGGTGCCACTCCCAAGCCGTTTCCAGAATCGATTCCAATGTTGCGTATTTTGGTTTCCAGCAAAGTTCCTTGCCGATCTTTACGGAACTCGCAACCAAAACCGGTGGATCGCCCGCGCGCCTCGGCGATTCGATCACGGGAATCGCGTGACCGGTAATTTTTCGTGCCGTCTCAATCACCTGCCGCACGCTGAATCCATTTCCATTTCCCAGGTTGTACGCAAGCGCTTCGCGGTCCTTCAGCGCTTCCATCACCAACAGGTGCGCCATCGCCAAATCGTAGATGTGCACGTAGTCTCGCACGCAAGTTCCATCCGGCGTCGGATAGTCGGAACCGAAGACCGAAACGTTTTGCCGTTTGCCCATCGCCACTTGCAGAACGATTGGGATGATGTGCGTCTCCGGATCGTGATGCTCGCCGTGCCCATCCCAGGCGCCCGCAACGTTGAAATAACGCAACGCCGCGTACCGCACGCCATGAATTTCCTGGAACCACCGCAACATCGACTCAACTTGCAGCTTCGATTCTCCGTAAGGATTCAGCGGAGCCTTCGGCGCGCTTTCTTCGATAAGCGGTGTCTGCGGGTCACCAAAAATCGCTGCCGTCGACGAAAGCACGAACCGCGAAACTTTATTCGCAGCGCAGCACTCCAGCAAATTCAGTGAGTTCGTTACATTGTTCCGGAAATATTTTTCCGGATTCTTCATCGATTCGCCGACGACCGCCGAGGCTGCAAAATGCATCACCGCGTCAAACTTGCTCTCTCGAAATACGGCCGAGAGTGTTTCCCGGTCGGCGAGATCGGCGATCACAAGCCGCGCTTGCGGCGGTACCGCTTCGCGACGGCCCTGCGAAAGGTTGTCGAACGCAGTGACTTCGTGCCCGTGCTTCGTCAGAAGCCGCACGGCAGTTGCTCCGATATATCCCGCGCCCCCGGTAATCAACACCTTCAGTCCCATAGTTGCGTTGTCCTCTCGAAAGATTCGGTGCGTCTACCGCGGCAAATCATAATCGCCGATGTACGTACCTCGGCTAATTCCAAGCATGCTCAGGAAAAACGACGCAAAGATTATCTGCGCCCCCAAAAAAAGCCACATCGACCAGAACAGTACGCCGCGCACCGCGTGCAATTCTCCAAAACCATTCGACGCCCAGTCCCACGTAATCCAAGCGCAGCCTGCAAACCCCGTCAGGGCCAGCGAGCCGCCCAGCAGCAAGCCCGTCTCCAGCGTCACTTTTTTCAGCACCCGCCTCAGAGACACCGTTCCGCGATCGAATCGTTCCGAATAGCTGAAGACTTTCGCAAACGCGCCAATCGAAAGTATTTGCGCGCCGAGTAGCGTGAAAATCACACCGAAGATCATTGTGTGAACGTCGAGAACAACTCGGGCGGAAATCCGCCGCGGCCCGGGCAGCAGCCAGCACACCAAGAAGAGCCCGGCTGCAACCAGCAAGGCTCCCGGCAAAAGAAACAACCAGTTTGGCGCGTACAACAACATGAACCGCAAATGCCGCCAGCCATCCCGGAAACTTCGCAAATGCGGTGGCCGGCCGCGTTTGTCCTTCCAAAGCGTAATCGGAATTTCCGTAATCTTCGCGCCGAGCTGCGTCGCTTTAATCACAAACTCCGACGCAAATTCCATACCTGTGCTGCGCAAATCCATTTTGTCGAACACCGCACGCGTAAATCCGCGCATGCCGCAATGTGAATCGCCGATATTTGCGCGAAACAAAACGTTCAGCACGCCGCTCAAAATCGGATTTCCAATATATTTGTGATGCCAGGGCATCGCGCCGGGCTTGATTTCTCCCTTAAAGCGATTGCCCATCACCACATCGAAACCTTTGCGCCACGCCTCCACAAATCTTGGCACTTCGCTGAAGTCGTAGCTGTCGTCTGCGTCTCCCATCACGATAAATTGTCCGCGCGACGCCCGAATTCCCGCCTGCAACGCCGCCCCATATCCTTTTCGTTCCGCGTGCACCACTCGCGCGCCTAACTTTTCCGCCAACTCAATCGAGCCGTCCGTCGACCCGTTGTCCGCCATGACCACTTCGCCGCGCAAGCCCGCGGCCTGGAACGCCGCAATCGCTTTTTCCACGCAGTAGCCGATCGAATTCGCCTCGTTGAGGCACGGAATCACGACCGACACGTCCAGCGGCAACTCCTCGCTCTCCACACTCGCTCCTCGCAAGCCAGAACTCGCAGCACATTCTTGCCACGTTGTTCGCACCTCAATCCGGCTTGCAAATTCTGATGCCGCCAGTAATGATGGCGGCTCTTGGAACTCACCAGGAACTCTATTGTCTACTACAGCCGACACATCTTCCAGCCCGCAAAGCGAAGCCACACAGAACCGTGGCAGGCTACTGCAAGTTCTCGGCGTTTGGTTTGGCATCGCCGCGGCGGTTGGCAACGCCATCGCCGCCGGGATTGTCTATACGCCCGGGCAGATCGCGCAAAGCCTGCCGCGTCCCTGGTTTTTCATCGGCGTCTGGATTGTTGGTGGACTGTACGCACTGGTTGGTGCTTCCTCAATGGCCGAGCTCGGTGCCGCGATTCCGCGCAGCGGCGGTCAGTATAATTTTTCTCGCCGTGCCCTCGGTGAATATCCCGGGTTCATCGTCGGCTGGAGTGACTGGCTATCGACATGCGGTACCGCCGCCGCGGTAGCAATCGTCATCAGCGAATACACCGGCCATCTTCTTCCTGTTTTAGCAGGCGCGATGAAAGTCAAAATCATCTCCTGCTTGATCATTGCTGGCTTCGGCGTTTTGCAGTGGCGCGGCATTCGATGGGGCAGCGGTGCCCAACTTTTTTCTGCCGCGTTGAAAACCGCTGCGTTTCTGGTCCTCGTCGTCGCCTGCGTGATTCGTGGCGGCGCGTCTCATGCACAGGCGGTACACGAAGGCGTTTCTTCCCTGGTGTTACCCGCCGGCTGGCCACTCGTCGTCGCGGTTCTGCTTTCGCTTCAAGGCGTCATCTACACCATCGACGGCTGGGACGGTATCGTTTATTTCGGCGGCGAAGTTCGCAATCCGGGACGCGATGTTCCCCGCGCCATTTTCGGAAGCGTCTTTTCCGTCATGGGCATCTACCTGCTCCTGAATCTTGTCTCGCTTTATGTCCTGCCCATGCGCGAAATCGCAGGAAATACCTTCGTCCTTGGCACTGTCGCCGACAGAGTCTTTGGCTCGCTCGGCGATCCCATCATTCGTTCCATCATGATTGTCTCCATGCTTAGCTGTCTCAATGCAAACCAGCTCTTCTGCTCGCGCACGCTTTACATCATGAGCACCGATCGGCTCTTCTTTCGTCCGTTCACAAAGGTAAACTCCGGCGGCACGCCTACGCTCTCATTGCTTCTCAGCACGATCGTAGGAATCATTTTTGTACTGGGCTCGTTCAAGCGCGTCATCGCGATGCTCTCTTTCTTCTTCGTCGCGAACTACACGCTTTCTTATCTTTCGGTTTTCGTGCTGCGGTTCCACGAGCCGCAACTGGATAGGCCTTATCGCGCGTGGGGTTATCCCATCACGACCGGACTCGCCCTCTTTGGTTCGGTTGCGTTTTTGATCGGATCAATCGTGACGGACCGCGAAAATGCGCCGCTTGCGCTAGGAATCCTCGTGCTCAGCTATCCTGTGTTCCGTGCGCTTAAATGGGGTTCGAGCGCAATTGCGGCACCAGAAAATCCTGCTTAGTTCATTGGTTTTTCGGAAATCGATTTTGCCTGCAGGAAGTGCAGCAAATAATCTCTGCCGCCCGTTTTTGAATCCGTTCCGGACATATTGAACCCGCCGAAAGGATGCGCGCCAACCATCGCGCCGGTGCACTTACGGTTCAAATACAAATTGCCGACGTGGAATACTTCCTCGGCCTTTTCCAGCTTTGCCTTGTTCTTCGAATACACCGCGCCCGTCAACCCGAACTCCGTGTCATTCGCAATCCGCAACGCATCGTCAAAATCCTTCGCCTTGATCACGGCCAGCACCGGACCGAAAATCTCTTCCTGCGCAATCCGTGCCTTCGGCGCAACGTCCGCGATAATCGTCGGCTGCACAAAGTAGCCGTCTCCTGGAGCGCGTCCTCCGCCCAACACGATCTTCCCTTCCTTCTTTCCAACATCGATATAGTTCAAAATTCCTTTCATCGCCGATTCGCTCACCACCGGCCCCATGAAGTTCGCCGGATCCTCGCTCGGTCCAACCGTAATCTTCTTTGCGCGTTCTGCCAGCTTCTGCACGAACGCGTCGTACACCTTCTCTGCGACAATCGCTCGCGAACACGCCGAGCACTTCTGTCCCTGATAACCGAACGCCGCCTGCGCCACGCCTTCCACTGCCGCGTCCACGTCCGCTTCTTCGTCCACAATCGTCGCGTCTTTCCCGCCCATCTCCAGCACGGCACGCTTGATCCAAAGCTGTCCCGGCTGCCGCTTCCCCGCCGCCTCGCTGATCAGCAACCCAACGTCCTTCGAACCGGTGAATGCCACGAAACGCGTCTTGGGATGCTTCACCAGTGCGTCACCGGCAACTTCACCGGGTCCCGTCACAAATTGCAGCGCGTGTTTCGGAACGCCCGCTTCGTGCAAAATCTCCACCATCTTCGCGGCAATCACCGAAGACTCTTCCGACGGTTTCAGTACAACCGTATTTCCCGCGACCAATGCCGCGGCCGCCATGCCCGTCGCAATCGCTGCCGGAAAATTCCACGGCGGAATCGCCGCGCCCGCCCCCAGCGGAATGTACACCATAAAATTTCTCTCGTTTTGGTATGGCACAACCTTGTGCGGCCCGGCCAACCGCAACATTTCGCGGCCGTAAAACTCCAGAAAATCGATCGTTTCCGCCGTATCGGCATCCGCTTCGGCCCATGACTTCCCCACTTCGTAGCAAATCAACGCCGACGTTTCGAATTTCCGCTTCCGAATGATGTCTGCAGCATGAAAGAGCGTTTCCGCGCGTTGTTCCGCCGACACTTTCTTCCACGTATCGAAGTATGCGTGCGCCGATTCAATTGCCTGCCGCGCCTGCTCCGCACTCGCGCTCTGAACAATCCCGATGACCTGCGACGGATGCGACGGATTCGTCGACTTAATCTTCTCCGCCGTCGTCACCTTCTCGCCGTCAATGTACATCGGATACTCGCGGCCAAACTCGCCCGCCACCTTCTTCAACGCCGATTCCATCGCCGCGCGATTCTCCTGTTTCGAGAAATCCACAAACGGCTCGTTCGTAAATTCCGGCTTCTTCAGTTTCACTTCGGCGGTCGCCATGGCGCTGCTCCTCAATTTATCCAAACGTCTTAGTCTACAGCGCGCCGCAGGTCGTCGCCAACTTCGGTGGCCGCGCCTGCGGCGCGCCATTTTGGTCCAAAGTGCGACAAAAGAGATCGGCGGCGATTGGCAGGAAAGTCTTCTTTGCGAGTATGCTGCTGAGCGAAACTTTCTCTCGGAGACCAAATGCCGCCTGTGCTCATCGCAGACCCATCCCATCTGTCACTGCCGGATGTTGGCCCCGTCGCCGTACCTATCGGCGAGCCGGTCGCACATCTGAAATGTTTCGAAGCATTCGAAGACGAGGAAAAACAGATCGAAGCGGGAGTTTGGGAGTGCTCTCCCGGCGTCTGGAAACGCCAGGTCTTGCTGGCCGAGCTTTGCCACTTCGTCTCAGGTCACGCATTTTTCACGCCGGAAGGTGGGGCGCCTTTCGAAATCAAAGCCGGTGACGCCGTCTTCTTCCCGCCCGACTCACGTGGCACATGGGACGTCCGCCAAACCATCCGTAAAACCTACGTGACGTTTCCGCTGAAGTGAAAAATCGCCTGATTGAGAAATCCTAAACCATCTCTTTCGTGGCTTCCGCGAAAATCCGCGTATGCAAATCCACATCGGCCTCGCTCGTCGCCGGGCACATCAGCGCCATATTGTGAAACGGCGTCAACAACAAGCCGCGATTCAGCGCATACAAATGCAAGAACCGCTCCAATTCAAAATCCGCCGCGGCCGCGGACTCTCCACCATTCCGCGGCGGCTTCTCGGCAAAGTGATATTCCGCCCGTGCACCCAGTTGAATCACATTCCAGGGCACCCCGCGTTTCACAATCTCGCCGGCCACACCATCATTAAACCGCTTCGCCAGCGGAATCATTTTTTCAAAAGCCGCTGCCGTCAAAACTTTCTCCAGCGTCACCCGCATCGCCGCCAATGACAAAGCGTTCCCCGCGAGCGTCCCGCCTATCCCGCCAACGTCGCAATCTTCCAGATGAATCCGCGCCGTAATTCGCTGCGCCACTTCTTCCGAAACGCCGTACGTCGAGCCTGGAATCCCGCTTCCAATCGGCTTCCCAAATACGACAAAGTCCGGGTCGAGCTTCCATTCCCGTGTGCATCCGCCAGGTCCGGCGCAAATTGTGTGCGTCTCATCCGCGATCAGCAGCGTTCCATACCGCCGCGTCAGCTGTCGCGCTGCTTTCCAATATCCCTTATCCGGCAAGATAATTCCGACGTTCGTCATCGCCGGCTCGGCCAACACGACCGCCACGTCGTGATGCTTCAACGCATTTTCCAGCGCGTTCAAATCGTTGAACTCAACCACACGCGTTGTCTCCGCGGGATTCACCGGGGGGCCAATATTCCCCCGCCGCGGTCCGACCACTCCGTCGTTCACCGTCGCAAACGATTCATCCACTGTCCCGTGGTAGCAATAGTTGTAGACCAGCACCTTCGAACGTTGCGTAATCTCCCGCGCAATTCGAATCGCAAACCGGTTCGAGTCCGTCGCCGTCAGCGCAAATTGCCAATACGGCAATCCGAAGCGCCTCTTCAATTCTTCGCCGACCCACAGGGAATCCTCGGTCGGCAACATCAACGTGATGCCTTCGCGCACACGCTTCGCGATCGCTTCCGCAACAACGTCCGGCGAATGACCCGTCATCGCACCCGTATCACCCAGGCACAAATCGACGTACTCACGCCCGTCCACATCCGTAAAATGCGCACCCTTTGAGTGCGCCACAAAAATCGGAAACGCGCCCGCCCACTTCTTCATCCAATTCATCGGCACTCCGCCGAGCAGCGAGCCTTTGGCCCTCGCATAAAGCTCCGCCGACCTCGGATGCTCTGCGATAAATCGTTTCGCTTCTCTCGTTTGTAGTTCTTTGAGCTTCCCGCGATTAATGACCATCACCGCAACTCGTGGATAATCTCTCTCGCCGCGTTCGCGCCGCTAGAACCGGTCAGGCCATTCCCGGGGTGCGTCCCATTCCCGCACAAAAACAATCCGCGTATCGGCGTTTTATAGCGTGCCCAATCCAGCACCGGCCGCATCGTGAAAATCTGATCCAGTGCCAGCTCGCCATGAAAAATATGTCCGCCGGTAAATCCGTACTCGCTTTCCAAATCCTTCGGCGTAATCACCTGCATCCCTTCGACCAGCGAAGGCAAATTCGGCGCATACTGGGCCAGCGTTTTGATGACTGTCTGTCCCAATTCTTTCCGTTGCGTCTCCCAATTTCCATTCTTCAATTTGTATGGCGCAAATTGTACGTACACCGACGCCACATGCTTTCCCTCCGGCGCCAATCCCGGATCCAAAATCGTTGGTATCGTCATTTCCAAATACGGCGACGTCGCGTAACCGCCGTACTTCGAGGCGTCAAACGCCTTTTCCAAATAATCGATCTCCGGCCCAATATGAATCCGCCCGGACAGCGCCGAGCGAAATCCATCCGGCCCCACTGCTCCCGCAAGCGCGGGAAACGCCGGCAAATCGCCCAACGCCAGATTCACTTTTGCCACTGTCCCGTTCATCCGGAAATTTTTCATTCGCAGTGCAAACCGCGGATCGAGCCGCGTCAGATCCACCAAATTGAAAAATGTCCGCTTGGGATCCGTGCCCGAGACCACCGCCTCCGCCGCAATCTCTTCGCCGTCCGCCAACACAACGCCGGTCACTGCGCCGTCCTTCATTCGAATCTGCGCTACTTCCGCGTTCGTCCGAATCTCCGCGCCCGCCGCTCGCGCCGATTCTGCCAACGCGTTCGCAAATTTTCCCAGTCCGCCACGCACGAACGCCGCTGGCCCCACCGGATTTGCATCCGCCGCCGCGCGCATCAGTAGCACCACCGTCGACCCCGCCGACCATGGCCCCAGCGCCGTACCAAAAATCCCGCGCGCTGCAATCACTGCTCGTATCAGCTCCGTTTCAAAAAATTCCGCCGCAAAATCCGCAACGGCCATCGGCCCCCAGCGCAGCAAATCAAAAATCCGCTTCTTCCCGAGCTTCCGCACGCCGCGCCCGGTCTTCAGCAAATTCCACAAATCTTCCGGCGTCGGCTTGTCAATCGACGGCGGCGTTATCAAAGAAAGTTGCGCGAAAACTCCGGCAACTTCCTCCAGTGCTTTCGCAAACTTTGGATATTGTTCGCCATCCTTCGCCGAAATCTGGGCAATTCCGCCAGCCGTCTTCTGCACATTGTCGTAAAACAAAATCGCGCGGCCGTCGGTCGTCGGCGCAAACACCCGCGGGTCCGGCCGCAAAATCTCGCAGTCGAATTTCTCTACCTGCAAATCCGCCGCAATATCCGCCCGCAGCGGCCCCAGCGTGTGCGCCAAACTCGACACGCGAAATCCCGGATGAAACTCTTCCGTAACCGCGCCGCCGCCCACCATCTCGCGCCGTTCCAGCACAACCGGCTTGAATCCGCCCTTCGCCAGATAAAACGCAGCGATCAGCCCGTTGTGCCCGCCGCCAACCACAATCACTTTTTGTCCCAGCGGCATCGTCAGCTCGCCCTCTTCCAGTCTTTCAAAATCACCTGGCTCGCAATTCGTCCAGGCGCCGCCATGATTCCACCGCCTGGATGAGTCGCCGACCCGCACATATAAAGGTTGTCCACCGGAGTCTTGTAGTACGCCCACCCCGGCACCGGCCTCAAAAAGAAAAGCTGCTCCAGCGAAAGCTCGCCTTGAAAAATATTTCCCTGCGTCAATCCGAACTCGCGTTCCAAATCCAGCGGCGTCAGCACCTGTCTTCCCACAATTATTTTCTTCAGGTTCGGCATGTACTCGCTCAACGTATCAATCACGTTATCGCCGAACGCCTCGCGCTGCTCGTCCCATGTCCCTTCCGCCAGCTTGTACGGCGCATATTGCACGAAACACGACATCACATGCTTCCCCGGCGGCGCCACCGACGGATCGGTCAAACTTGGAATCACCGTGTCCACGTACGGCCTCCGCGAGTAATGCCCGTATTTCGCGTCGTCGTATCCGCGCTCCATGTACTCCACGCCCGGCGAAATCGAAATCGCTCCGCGCAAGTGCGGCCCTTCGCCCGGCATGCACTTCAATTCCGGCAGCCCATCCAGCGCCAAATTCACTTTCCCTGATGAACCGCGAAACTTGTACCGTTTCACATCCTGCAAAAATTCGCCCGGCAACTCGCTCGGTTCCAGAAATTTTTCGAACGTGAGGTGGGGATCCACGCTCGACGAAACCACATTCGCTGTCAGTTCTTCGCCGCTCGTCAGCGCCACGCCCCTCACGCGCCCGTTTTTCACCAAAATCTTTGCCACGCCCGCCTTCGTCCGAATCTCCACGCCTGCTTCGCGCGCCGCCGACGCGATCGCGTTCGAAATCGCTCCAGTTCCGCCGCGGCTGAATCCCCACGACCGGAACGCGCCGTCAATCTCTCCCATGTAGTGGTGCAATAAAACGTACGCCGTCCCCGGCGAGCGAATCCCCAGAAACGTCCCGATAATTCCCGACGCCGACATCGTCGCCTTCAGCACATCCGTCTCAAACCACTGGTCCAGAAAATCCGCCGCGCTCATCGTCATCAGCTGCACCAGCGTGTACCGCTCGTCGCTCGACAAATCGCGGAAACGCTGCAGCAGAAAGTGTAGTTGCTTCAAATCCTTTGGTCTCAGCGTCGTTGGATCCGGCGGAATCATGCTCAAAATCGGCTTCACGAACCGGCACATCGGCGTCATCATCTTGGAAAACTCTTCGTAGGCCTCCGCATCGATTCGCGAATGTCGCCGGATTTCGCGCACCGTCCGCCCGTGATCGTTCATCCGCCACAAATAATCGCCGTTCGGCATCGGCGTAAACGTGCCATCCAGCGGTAAAATCTCCAGCCCATGCCGCGGCAAATCCAGCTCACGAATAATTTCCGGCCGGAGCAGCGAAACTACGTACGAGCACTCCGAAAAAAGAAACCCCGGAATAATCTCTTCCGTAACCGCGGCACCGCCCAACACGTGCCGCCGCTCCAACACACAAACTTTCTTTCCTGCCTTTGCCAGATAAGCAGCGTTGGTCAGGCCGTTATGCCCGCCGCCGATCACAATCGCGTCGTAGTGCTGCCCCATCCGTATTGCTCCGATTTGGTTGAGAAACATCCTGAAGAAGGACCGCTCATTCTACTGGCACATCGAACCGCCGCACAAGGGCAGCAAGTCTTGATCATGCATCCGATTGAACTTTGTCGACCGCAACACGAAAAGACAAAATTCATTTGACGTGCCGGCCATCCGTTCGCCCCTTGCTGCGCGTTGACTTTCGTTTCCCTCTGGCCTAAGTTACGCGCAGCCTCTCAGCCAACATTCCGCGTCGAGGAGTCGTCTCCGTGCTCATTTTCCGCAAACTCGCTTTTTCAGTCGCCTTCGCCGCCACATTTATCCTCACCGGTTGCAAGCAGACTCCCGCCGACATTCAAAGGCATCTCCAGGAACAGCTCATCTCCGCCAAGCCGGGCGCCGTCATCGAACTCCCCGAAGGCAAATTTCATTTCGACCGCACGCTTTCTCTCACCGTTGACAACGTCACTCTTCGCGGCAAAGGCATGGACAAAACGATTCTCTCCTTCGTCGGCCAGAAAGAAGGCGCGCAGGGCCTTCTCGTTAAAGCCAACGACTTCACCATCGAAGATATCGGCATCGAAGACTCCGCCGGCGACGGTCTCACCGTTCAAGGCGGCACAAACATCATCATTCGCCGTGTTCGCGCCGAATGGACTCGCGGCGCCAACCCGAATAATGGCCCCTACGCCATTTATCCCGTCGAGTGCAAAAATCTTCTCGTCGAAGATTCCGTCGCGCGCGGAGCCGCCGATGCGGGCTTCTACGTTGGCCAGTCCGAAAACGTCGTCCTCCGCCGCAATCGCGCCGAATACAACGTCGACGGCTTCGAAGTCGAAAACACGGAAAACGCCGACGTCTACGACAACGTCATGACTCACAACACCGGCGGCATCGGCGTCTTCAATCTTCCCAATCTTCCGCGCCAGGGCGGCAAACACGTCCGCGTCTACAACAATCAAATTCTCGATAACAACACTCCGAATTTCGCTCCCAAAAGCCTCGGCGCTATTTACAATCTGCCCACCGGCACCGGCATCTACGTCATGGCCATCAAAGACGTCGAAATCTTCAAGAACAAAATTCGAAACAACAACACCGTCAACGTTTTCCTCATCCACTTCAAGACCGGCATCGGCGATGCTGTCGAGACGACTGCTTCATCCCCGATCACGCAACAAATCTTCGCTCCCCAGGACAAGCGTTATTACGGTTTCGTTCAGCAAGTCTATGTTCGCGAAAACGAAATCTCCGGTGGCGGAACGTCCCCCGACAGTCGGATCACCTTGCTTCAGGCCATGTCCAAAGCCATGGGTGGCTCGCTCACGGACATTCTTTATGACGGGCTAATGGACCCCGCCTGGGGCAAAAAAGAAAATTCTGGCCAGATTTGTCTCGAAAATAATGGTGCCGCTACGTTCCTCAATTTCGACGCCGCCCACAACATGAAGCATCCGATTACCGATGCGAAGAAATACTCTTGTTCTCTTCCGGCACTATCTGCCGTTTCGATTCCGCAAGCCAAATGAAATTTCTCCGATATCTCTGGCTTTCTCTTTTCGTTGCTCTGGGATCCTGCGGCAGCTCGCAAAAAGAAGTGAAACTTTTTCTGTCCGAGCCGTTCCCTCAGAAGCTTTCGGCGTGGCATCTATACAAGGAAACACGCAACGGGCTGCGGCCCAACAATCGCGTTCTTCCCTATTCCTTGCGCACTCCCCTTTTCTCCGACTACGCCAGCAAATACCGCTTCGTCTGGATGCCGCAAGGGGCTGCCGCTGAATACCGTGACGACTCTATCTTCGACCTCCCCGTCGGGACCATCCTTTCAAAATCCTTCGCCTTCCCTTCCGGTTCCTCGGAAAAATTGGTCGAAACTCGCCTCCTGGTCCATACAGACACCGGCTGGGCTGCTCTTCCTTACATCTGGAACAGCTCTCAAACCGAAGCCACTCTTCAACTCGTTCCCGACCCCGTCCCCGTGAAATTTTCCGATTCGAACGGCACACATGATTTCACTTATCAAATCCCCAACGTCAACGAGTGCAAGGAATGTCACGACAACAATAGAACTCTTCTTCCCATTGGCCCCAAAGCTCGTAATCTCGGCAAAGAGCAAGTCGCCCGCTGGACAGAAGTCGGGTATCTCAAGAATGCTTCGAAAGAATTTTCTGAAGTTGCTGTCTGGAACAAACCGGAAACCGGTTCTGTAGAAGAAAGAGCGTCAGCGTATTTGGACAACAACTGCGCCCACTGCCACCAACCCGGAGGCACCGCAGGCTACACGGGCGTGGATTTCCGTTTCGGCCACTTCGCACCCGGCTACTGCAAACATCCCAACTCCGCCGGCAACATGCACGATCTGCAGTTCGACATAATCCCCGGCGATCCCGACCACTCCATTCTTCTCTATCGCCTTGCTTCCACAGCTCCGAAAGTCATGATGCCCCAAATCGGCCGCGCCTCCGTCCATGCTGAAGGCGTTGCGCTGATTCGTTCTTGGATCGCTTCCCTCAACTCAGAAGCGTGTAAGTAGGCGGATGGTGGCCTCCGCGTCATTCGAATGATATATTCATAGTAATATTAATTAACGTAGCAATATTTTTGTATTGCATTCCCCCATGAAATCGCTGCTCCTTTCTCCTAACCCCTTTACTTTCTGCGGCTACAAAATCCGTAAAACTAACTCCCTTGCATTTTCAAGACTTGCGCGACCCTTTCGTATCTGCTCATTCTAAAGACGCTTTCCTTGGGAGATTCTGCAGTTACGAGACCTCATTTCTAACTCCCGTGGAATCAATACTTGCGAAAAACGAGGGGGGGCGGGGGGAGGAGGGTCAGTTATGGGGTCAACCAACTCCCGCTTAGCTTGTTCTCCGTCGTGCCACAACACTATAATTCCGCCACGCATTCTCAAACAGGAGACTCCCTTGCCCGTCGGAACCGCATTTCACGAACGCACCCTCGCCCTCTGCGAAAGTCTCAACTATCGCGAGTGGTCCGGCTATTACACCGTCAGCGTCTACGAAATGCACCATGAGCACGAGTACAACGCCATCCGCAATTCCGCCGCGCTCATCGACATCTCACCGCTGTTCAAATACCGCGTCACTGGACGCGACGCCACGCGCCTTGTCAATCGCATCATCACCCGCGACATCAACAAAGTCGCCGTCGATCAGGTTATCTATTGCTGCTGGTGCGATTCCGAAGGCAAAGTGATCGACGACGGCACCATCACGCGCCTCGGCGAAAATGAATACCGCTGGACCGCGGCCGATCCCAGCCTTCGCTGGTTTCAACAAAACGCCCTCGGACTCGACGTCCAGCTCGAAGATATTTCCGAACAACTAGCCGCTCTCGCTTTGCAAGGTCCGACATCCGGAAAACTTCTTCACGCCGCTGCCGATGCCAGCATCGCCAATCTAAAATATTTTCGCGTCGCGCACGGAAAAATTGCCGGCGTTCCAGTGGACATCTCCCGCACCGGATACACCGGCGATCTCGGCTACGAAATCTGGGTTCCCTGGAGCGAAGCGGTCAAAGTCTGGGACAAGCTCATGACCATGGGCAAAATCTTCGACATTCATCCCGCCGGAATGATTGCGCTCGATATCGCGCGCATCGAAGCAGGCCTCATCCTGATTGAAGTCGATTATTTTTCCAGCAAAAAGGCGCTTATCGATTCACAGCGCTACTCTCCCGCCGAAATCGGCCTCGGCAAGTTGGTCGACCTGAAAAAAGAAAATTTCGTCGGCCGCGATGCGCTTATCGAAGAAGCGAAGCGCGGTCCCGAACGCGCCCTCGTCGGACTTGAAATCGATTGGAACGAAGTCGAAGCAGTCTACGAAAAAATCGGCATGGCTCCTCAAGTCCCCAGCATGGCCTCCCGCGTCGCCGTGCCCGTCTACCGCGGCGGCCGTCAGGTCGGCAAAGCCACTTCCACCACATGGTCACCGACTCTCAAAAAAATGATCGCCCTCGCCTGCGTCGGCCACGCTCACTCGGCGCTCGGCACCACTCTCCACATCGAAATGACCGTCGAAGCCGAACGCAAATCCGTCGCCGCCAAAGTAGTCCCCATGCCGTTTTTCAATCCGCCTCGCAAAACCACGGTGCCGGTGATCTGACATGAAGACGATCCTCTCTCTACTCCTTTCAGTGTTGCTAACTGAATTCGCTGTCGCGCAGACGGTGGCGTCAAAACCCGCGCCAGAGATGGAAAGACTAATCAAGATGTGGGCCGGACACTGGACTACGGTCGAACAGTTTGAGCCTTCCGACGAAATGCCCAGGGGCAAGCAAGACAAAGGCGCGGAAACAATGCGACCCGGCCCCGGTGGCCTCTCGCTCATCGGCGACTACGAATCGCACGACGCGCCATTCGGCCATCTCGTAGTCACGTGGATTCCTAAAGAAAAAGTCTACAAAGCCTACTGGCACGATCTCAGCCAGCCCGGAGTTTCCATTTCAACCGGCCGATGGGAAGGCGACAAACTGGTGTTCACCAGCGTGGATGAATCGTCTGGAACGAAACTCGAAGTCCGCGACACTTATTCGGACTTCACCCCAACGTCGTTTACAGACACACTCGAGGCTGGTCCGCTCGGCGGCCCAATGAAAAAAATCCTGACCGTGAAATACACCAAACAATCCGACACAGCCCTTCAGAAAGACACCTGCGACGCAGTGCTAACACAAGCAGGCATGAACGATTGCTATGGTCAGGAATTTTGTCAATTCGACACAGCGAATCTTTCTGCCTCAGCGAGCAACTGGTCGAGCGAAGCGCGGTCGAGCGGCTTGCCGCGCAATATGACGACGCGAATCTTTTGCGCGTTGTGAATGTCGTCGAGAGGATTGGCATCGAGTAAAAGCAAATCGGCGTTTTTGCCGGCGGCGATCGTTCCCTGCGAGTCGAGACGTCCAAGAAACTCTGCGGGATTCCTGGTCGCTGCTTGCAGTGCTTCCATTGGCGTCAGGCCCGCTTTGACGAGAAGCGCAAGTTCTTCGTGCAGGCTGAAGCCGGGAATAACGTACGGCGCGGCGCTGTCGGTCCCCGCGAGAATCTTCACGCCGCCTTTTTGCATGAGGCCAACCAAGCCGAGAGATTTCTCAAGCATCGCGGAGCGAAGAGAAAATTCTTCGGCCGAGATATTTTTCGTCTGTGCTAAATAGCTTTTGCGCCAGGTTTCCACGAATTTCTCTGGCACATATTTTGCGTTCGGATCGGCAGTGAGATTCAGATTAGAGGCAGGAAAGGCATCGTTGCGAAGCAAAATCAGAGTCGGCGTTTGCCACGTTTGCTGCGCGTGGAATTTCGCCACGAGTTCTGCAGCTTTTTGTTCCGAGAATGTGTCGAGCACTTCGCGCTGCCAGGCAAGTTGTCGCGCTTTGGATTGAGCCAACGTTGCCTTTTTAGCCAGGATGCGAAACTGCCCTTGCATCAAATCGGCTTCGCTTGCGGAGCAGGCGCGCAGTTCACAAGTTAGGTGTTCGATGGAACGCTGTCCGGCTTCGGACGCTTCCCACGCCGTGACACGGTCGGGAACGTGGCCGGAAAAAGTACGATGCTCCGCGCGGCACGTTTCGGCGATCGCAAAATACGCTTCGCGGGAAAGTTGCGATTGCACTTTAATGAAGTCAACGCCCTTCCCGACGAGCGAGCGAATATCGTCAACAGCTTGTTTGCGATTCGTCACGACGAGAGAAGGCTGAAACGAAGGAGGGTCGCCGTCGAGATAGGGCCCCGCAAAGACAATGTGGGGACCAATTCGTTTGCCTTCGTCAACTTCCCTTCGCAGGGAAACAAGGTAATCGAGGTAGCCGCCCATGTCGCGAACGGAAGTGATTCCGTTCGCAAGGAGCAGAGGGAGAAAGAAATCACGGCTTCCGGTAGGTTCGCCGGCGCCGGTGAGATGGACGTGCATATCGTTCAATCCGGGAATCAGGAATTTGCCGCGGCCATCGATTCTTTTCGCGCCGTACGGAATCGAAACGGAATTGGAGGAACCGAGCGCAACGATTTTTTCTTTGTCGATCAGAACGGCTTGATCGCGTGCGGGCGAAGTACCGGTCATGTCAATCACGGTGACGTGAACTATCGCCAGAATGGAGCTTTGGGGTTGTTTGCAGGCGCCGCACACACAAAATGCTGCTAAGACGAACCAAAGAAATGCAGCGAATTGTCTGCGTCTCAAGCGGGCCTCATCGATTCAAACGGTTGTATTTGTTCAGGATAGCGCGAAGTCTTTCGTGATCCAGGGCGATAACGCGATGATTTTCGATTCCGGTCATTGTTTCTGCGGCGACCATCGCATTCACGATGGCTTCTTCAACGGATTGCACGGTGGCGGCGAAAATAGGATCCAGTTTGCCGTTCGGAAACATCTTCAGGTCCGCGATTTCTTTCTCCCGGCTTGCGCCGGCGTTTGCAGTAGAGAACGCGATGAAAATATCTCCCGAACCATCGCCGGAAATGCTTCCATTACGGCCCAGACCGAGCGAGACGCGGCGCGCGAGGCGCTTCAACTGATGCGACAAAAGCGGCGCGTCGGTGGCTACAACGACGATGATGGAGCCGCGCTCGGACTCCTGAAACGATGCTGAAGCGTAGGCGGGATCTTCGGCGATTTCTTTGCCGATGGGAACTCCGGCAATTCGCAGTTGTGGCCGGCGGCCGTAGTTGCACTGGACCAGCGCTGCAACCGTGAACGCACCTTCGTTTAATTTCACGACGCGGGAGGAAGTTCCGATGCCGCCCTTGAATTCGTTGCAGATCATTCCAGTGCCGCCGCCGACCGCACCTTCTTCGACTGCGCCGGAATGCGCGGAATCGATCGCGTGGAACGCGTGCTCGGGTTTCACATGGAAGCCGTTGATGTCGTTGAGCCAGCCGTCCCACGTTTCGGCGACGACGGGGAGCGACCACCAGTAGCCGGTGGGATCAGGCTGGCCATGATTGACGCGCCACTGAATCACCGCGTCGCGCACGACGCCGACGCTGTGCGTGTTGGTGATCATGACGGGGCCTTCAAGGAATCCGGATTCTTCGACCCAGGTGGTGCCCGTCATTTCGCCGTTTCCGTTCTGCGAGAACCATCCGGCAAAAACGGGATCGTTCATGGAATTTCTTCCACGAGGAAGAACGGCAGTGACGCCGGTGCGAACCGGGCCTTTGCCGACTTGCAATTTTCCTTCGCCGGAAATCAGAGTGGTGTGGCCGACAAGGACGCCTGGAACGTCAGTGATGGCGTTGTTGGGACCGGGAGTGCCATCAAAGGGAACACCGAGATCACGCGCGCGTGGTTTTGGTTTTTCCTGAGCAGCGGCAAAACGGGGAAAAAGAAGAATTGCGACTGAACAAAGAAAAATGGCGGAATGACGGCGAATCATTCGTGCTCCTCAGAAAAATGGGCTCATTGCACGGAAATGCGAAACGAGTTTAACCCAGCTTGGATGGGAAGACTTGTTCTAAAGAGAACTCGAGAGCGGTGGCAATTAGTCTGGACTCTTCGGCGGTGAGGATGAATGGCGGGGCGAGAACAAGGTGATCGCCACGCAAGCCGTCGACGCAGCCTTGCGTGGGATAAACGAGAACGTTTTTCTGGAGCATGGCTTGGCGGATTCTCTCGGCGACGTTTTGTTCTTTCGGAAATGGTTCGCGAGTGGATTTGTCTTTGACGAATTCGATTCCAAGGAGGAGGCCGAGGCCGCGAATTTCGCCGACATTGGGATGAAAGGCGAATGGCGCGAGAGATTCGCGGAGTTGTCCAGCGACAGATTCGACGCGAGCGAAAAGGTTTTGGGTTTCAAGAATGTCGAGAACGGCGTTGCCGGCAGCTGTGGAAACGGGATGGGCCTGGTAGGTGAAACCGTGCTGGAAGACGCCGGAACCTTTTGCAAATGCCTCGGCGACCCGCGAGGAGATTAGAACTGCGCCGAGCGGCGCGTAGCCACTCGCCACTCCTTTGCCGACGAGGATGAGATCGGGCTCAACGTTCCAATGGTTTACGGCAAAGGGTTTTCCGGTACGGCCCATGCCACTCATGATTTCATCGGCGATGAGAAGAATTCCGCGGTTGCGGCAGATTTCCGCGATGCGTTTTAGGTATCCGTCAGGCGGGGCTGCCGCGCCGAGCGTTGCGCCGACGACAGGTTCGAAGATGAAGGCAGAGACGGACGCAGCATCATTTGCGGCGAGGAAGGATTCGAGATCATCGGCGCAGGCGAAGTTGCAACCGGGAAACGTCTTGTCGAAGGGACAGTGATAACAGAAACAGGGTGCGATGTGGCCCCATTCCGGGAGAAGAGGTTGATACGGAGCGCGCCGGGCGACGTTTCCGCTGACGGACATGGCGCCGAGCGTGCTGCCGTGATAGCTCTGGCGACGCGAGACGACGCGGAATTTCTTGGTTGCGCCGGATTCGAGATGGAATTGGCGCGCAAGTTTGATGGCGGTTTCGGTGGCTTCGGAACCACCGGAAGTGAAGTAAACGCGGCCGCCTGCGAAATTTGCTGGAGCGAGCGCGAGGAGGCGCGCGGCGAGTTCTTCGGCGGAGGCGGAGTGGAATTGGGTGGTGTGGGCGAAACTGATTTGGGAGGCTTGCGCGGCCATGGCGCCAGCGACCGATTGGACGCCGTGGCCGATGCTGACGACGGCGGCTTGGCCCGCGGCATCGAGATATTTTTGGCCGTCGGAGGAGATGATCCAAGACCCCTCGCCGCAGATGGCAGTCGGAAACAATTTGTTGAAGTTGCGGGGAAAGAGAGAGGAGTCGGCGGTCACGGGGAAATTGTAGCAAACGCTTAGTGCGTTGGGAGCCTTCATGCCCCCCGTCATGGAGGCGGCGAATCTTGCGTTGAGTTCCTTCGCGCATCTTCTTGGATGCGCTCAGGTTGACAAAGCAGTTTCTCATTGAGTGTGAGTTTTAGGCGAGTATGGTAGGCTGGCGCGGAAATTTGGAGGCAGTGGATGATTCGATTGAGGCGGGCGGCAATTTCATTCGCGATAGCGATGCTGGCGACGGCTTCAGGTACGAGGGCGCAGCAGGGCGGCAAAGCGGTGAAGCTGGAAGTGGATTTACGGGAGGCGGCTCGGCGGATTTATCACGCGAAGATGGAGTTTGCGGTGAAGCCGGGGCCGTTGACGCTGGTGTATTCGAAATGGATTCCGGGGGAACATGCGCCGAATGGGCCGATTGTGGATGTGACGGGTGTGAAGTTTTTTGCCGGCGGTAAAGAAGTAACGTGGCAGCGGGACACGGCGGATATGTACGCGTTCGCGTGCGAAGTACCGGCGGGAGCGGAGACGCTGGAAGCGACACTCGATTATTTGTTGCCGCAAGATTCGGGGACCGCGGGAGTGGCGTCATCTACAGCGCAGATTGCGGAACTGCCATGGAATTTGGTGGTGCTCTATCCGAAGGATATGAAATCCGACGACGTGCACTTTTCGGCGAAGCTGAGGATTCCGGCAGGATGGAAATTCGCGACAGCGCTGCCGGTGACGAAGGAATCGAGCGGGGGGATTGAATTTGAAACGGTGTCGTTGACGACGCTGGTGGATTCACCGGTGCTGGCCGGCGCATATATGAAGACGTACGACCTTTCGCCCGGGCAGAAGCCGGCGCATCGATTGAATGTGGCAGCAGAAAGCGCCGCGATGGCGGAAGCGAGTGCGGAGCAGATTGCAGTTTTCCGGCAGCTGGTGGCGGAGACGGGCGCACTGTTCGGGGCGCGGCATTACCGGCACTACGATTTCTTGCTGGCGCTGACGGATCATTTGGCGCCGAACGGATTGGAGCATCACGAATCGAGCGACAATCGCGTGCCGGAACGGACGCTACACGATCCGGATTTGATGGAAACACAGATGGATTTGCTGCCACATGAATTCTTTCATTCGTGGAACGGGAAGTACCGGAGACCAGCGGGACTAGCGACGCCGAATTATCAGGAAACGATGCGGGATGAGTTACTGTGGATATACGAAGGGCTTACGCAGTATTACGGCGTGGTGCTGGCGGCGCGAAGCGGGGCGTGGAAGACGCAAGGGCTGCACGAATACATGGCGATGACGTTTGCGCGAGTCGATGCAAGGCCGGGGCGAACGTGGAGGGATCTGGAGGACACGGCGGTCTCGTCGCAACTTTTGTACACGGCCAGGGAGGCGGGAAGTTCTTGGCGGCGTCCGGTGGATTACTACGAAGAGAGCGAATTGATCTGGCTGGATGCGGACACGCTGATCCGGCAGAAGACAGGCGGCAAGAAATCGTTGGATGATTTTTGTCGAGCGTTTCATGGCGGCGAAGGTGGCGAGCCGAAATTGATTCCCTACACTCTGGACGACGTGGTGGCCACGTTGAATGGGATTGCTCCCTACGACTGGAAGAACTTTTTTGAAGAGCGGATTCATTCGCACGGGCCTGGAGCGCCATTGGCAGGATTGGGGCGAAGCGGGTGGAAGATTGTTTTCAATTCAACGATGAATGAGCATGCGAAATCGGAAGAAGAAGCCGGGCACCTGATTGACACGGAGTTTTCGCTGGGATTCGCGGCGCACTATCCAGGCGGCGACAATGCGGACGAAATTGCGGACGTAGTAGCGGGTTCGCCGGCGGCAAAAGCAGGATTGGCTGGGGGAATGAAGCTGGTGGCGGTGAATGGACGGAAATGGACGCCGGACATTTTGCGGGAAGCGATTCGTGCAGCAAAGAATGGAAAAGAGCCGATCGAGTTGCTCGTGGAAAATGATGAGTTTTATCAGGCGGTGAAGATTGATTGGCATGACGGGGAGCGGTATCCGCATTTGGAGAAGATTGCGGGAGCGGGGGATGTGTTGGGGGAGATTGCGAAGGCGAAAGCGGCGGCGGTGAAATAGGCGTGAATCCGTTTTCGATTGCAGATCAAATCCAAACCCAGGAGCACCCTCACAAATCGAGGGTGGGGCACCATCCGCGTTACTTTGATTCGTGATTATTCTTTGATCTGCGCCACGCGAACGTCGCGCCGAGAACCAAATTGGAGGTGAGGTCCTTTCCGCGCAGGCAGCAACGGTTCGCGCGGCGTCTGCACGCGAATTAGAATTGGCGACGGTGAGGATTAACGATGACGAAGACGCGGATGGGTGAAGCTTGGATGCCTGCGGATGAGTATGGGCGAGGGCTGCCGAAGTTTACGGTGAATTTGCTGGTCCGGGATGTGGCGGAGGCGATTCCCTTCTATAGAGATGTTTTGCAGGCGACGGTGCGGTATGCGGATGACGATTTTGCGGCGCTCGAAATTGGCGGGACGGAGTTTATGCTGCACGCAGATCACGCGTATGACCAGCATCCGCTGCATGAGCGTGTGCATGGGGTTGTGGTTCGCGGGGTTGGTGCGGAGATTCGCGTGATGGGAATTGATCCGGATGCGGCGGAAGAGAGAGCAAAGAAGTTTGGGGCGGAGATTGTGCAGGAGGCGCGGGATTTTCCGCATGGTTGGAGAGATGTGATGCTCACGGATGTGGATGGGTATGTTTGGGCGGTGGGAGTGGCGATTGGCGGGAAATAGCAAGTGAACGTCGCTGCCGTGAATTTTGGGTAGGCGGCGAAGTTGACATCGAAGGGGGCCTGTTCAGAAAGCGGCCCCTACAACTACCAGGCGAAACGTGTCAGTATTTTCGGGCGAGGAATCCATGAAAACGATGCGGAAGATTTTACTAGTCGGGGCTGTGTGCTGCGCGATGGCGTGGGGAGTTTGCGCGCAAGAGGCGGCAAAGCATGCGATTACGTTTGACGATTTGATCAAGCTGCAGCGCGTCGCGGAGCCGGCGATTTCGCCGGACGGAAAGTGGGTAGCCTACACGGTGGCGGTGCCGGACATGGAAGCGAACCGGAACGCGAGCAATATCTGGCTGGCGCCCACAGCGGTCGGCGAGGCGATTCAGTTGACGCAGAGTGGGAAGGATTCCTCGCCGGTGTGGTCGCCGGATGGAAAGATGATTGCGTTTATTTCCTCGCGGAGTGGAGATGGGCAGGTTTACTTGCTGTCGATGGAAGGCGGCGAGGCACGTCCGCTGACTAAACTTTCGACGGGAGCGGATTTGGCGATCTGGTCGCCGGACGGGAAGACGATTGCGTTTACGTCGGGCGTATATCCGGAGTGCAAGGATGACGAGTGCAACAAAAAGAAGGATGAAGAGGCCGGGAAGAATACGGTGAAGGCGCATGTGGCAGAGGCGCTGTTGTACCGGCATTGGACGCATTGGAATGAGGGAAAGCGGTCTCACTTGTTTGTGATTGCGGCGGACGGAAACGCCACGGCAAAGGATTTGACGGCGGGGGCAGAGTACGACGTGCCTCCGGATCAGCGGGGAGAAGCGAGCGACATTAATTTTTCGCCAGATTCCAAGGAGATTTGTTTTGCGGCGGTGACGGACAAGGTTGAGGCGACGAGCACGAATGGCGATTTGTTTATCGTGCCGTTGAGCGGCGGTGAAGCGAAACGGATTACGACGCAGCCGGGATTTGATGGGAATCCGGTGTACTCGCCGGACGGGAAGTACATTGCGTATCACGCGCAGTTGACGGCGGGATACGAAGCGGATCGCTGGCGGGTGATGCTGTATGACCGCGCTTCGGGGAAAAGTGAGAATTTGACGGAGACTTCGTTCGACCGGAGTGCGGCGAATCTGGCGTGGTCGCCGGACAGTTCGAAGATTTATTTCAACGCGGAGAACGAGACGCTCGACCCGATTTACGAGATGGCGCCGAAGGTGGGAGCGGTGCCGAAGAAATTAATTGAGGGATACAACGGCGCGGTTTCAAGGAGTACCGACGGAAAGACGTTTGCGTTTACGCGGACGAGCTTGACGAAGCCGGCGGAAGTGTTTGCTGCGTCGAGCGATGGGACGGGATTGAAGCAGGTGACGCATCAGAATGACGCGGCGCTGGGGAAAATCGAGATGAACGCGCCGGAGAAATTCTGGTTTGAAGGCGCCGAGATGGGAAAAGTGCATGCGATGTTGATCAAGCCGCCGCAATTCGATGCGACGAAGAAATACCCGCTGCTGGTGCTGCTGCACGGCGGGCCGCAAACGATGTGGGGCGATTCATGGGGATACCGATGGAATGCACAGGTCTTTTCGGGCGCGGGCTACGTAACGTTGATGATCAACCGGCGCGGGTCGACGGGATTCGGGCAGAAATTCACAGATGAGATTACGAACGATTGGGGCGGAAAAGCCTATTTGGACGTGATGAAGGGTGTGGACGCGGCTCTGGCGAAATATCCGTTTATTGATGGGAAGAAAATGGCGGCGGCGGGCGGATCGTATGGCGGTTACATGGCGAACTGGATCGCGACGCACACGGACCGGTTTAAGGCGATCGTGAGTCATGCGGGGATTTGGGACAAGAATTCGATGTATGCAACGGAGGAGTTGTGGTTTGAAGAGCACGACATGCAGGGGACGCCGTGGAGCGCGCCGGAAAATTACAAGAAGTGGGCGCCGATGACGTATGCGGCGGCGCTAGGGAAATTCAAAACACCTACGCTGGTGATCGGCGGAGAGCGGGATTATCGCGTACCGTACACGCAGTCGTTGGAATTTTTTAGCGCGCTGCAGCGGCAGGGAGTGCCGTCAAAATTGGTGATTTTTCCGGATGAAGGGCATTGGGTGTTGAAGCCGGTGAATAGCCAGTTTTGGTACAAGACGTTTTTGGAGTGGGTGGATAAGCATACGAAGTAGGAATCGAGGAAGGGCCGCTTCAGAAAGCGGCCCGCAAAACTATGTCAAAGGGTCTGGAGAGCACGGCGGAGGAAGTGGAAGAGTTTGAAGAGCAGGTAGAAGCAGAGGATTAAGAGAAGAGCGACGAGCACAATCGCGAGGATGGGGTGCGCGGTCGTGAACCAGGTGAGCCAGACGGCAAGAAGGTCTTCGCCGATGCTGAGCGCCCAATTGGAAAATGGTTCGGGAACGGTGTTGACGGCGGCGCGCGTGCTGGCTTTGGTGCCGTGCGCTGTGAGGGCGATGCCGCCGGCGAGGAGCGCGGCGGCCCAGCGCCACTCTGCGCCGAGCCCTGCGGAGACCCCGAACGCTAGAACGGCAGCGGCGGGCGGGCGAATGAAAGTGTGGAGAAAATCCCAGACGGTGTCGAGGTACGGAACTTTGTCGGCGAGAAATTCGAGGATGTACAGCGCGATGGCGAAACCGAGAACGATGGGATGGGCAAGGAGGTGGAGTTTGTCGGGGAGATGGACGACATGGAAGCGTTCGAGAAGGCCGAGAGTGGCGACGGTGGCGTAAAGATTGAGGCCGGAGGAGAAACCGGCGCCGAGGCCTAGGCTAATGGCTTGGAGAGGATTCATTGCGGGCTGGTATTCAGTTTAACTGCGGCAGAGTCGGGGCACAAAGGAATTGCGGATCGAAAAAGGAATAGCAGATTCCGAACCCAGCAGAAAGCGCTGGATTCGGAATGACAATCGCGGCGTCGCGACCTGATGGATTATGCGAGACGAATTGAGAGGGCGGTGACGGAGGCGGGTGGAAATACGTGGTGGATGGCGGCGTCGCGGATGGTGACGGGAGTGGGTTGGGGGATGACGACGTCGCGATGGTCGAGGGTGTTGTGCGCGTGGATATCGGAGTGAGTCAGGACGGCGGCAGTGGCGGCGGCAGAAGCTCCGCGGATGACAATTTCGGCTTCGCGGGATTGGGAGACGTGGGGATTGACGACAGTGAGGTGAAGGTCCTTCCCTTTTAACGAAGCGGAGCCGTTGAGTCCCCAGAACGTGGCGGGCTTTTCATCGCGGTTGTAGTCGGCGTGGGGAGCGGAGAAAATTGTGCGGAGCGAAGTGCCACCCTGATGCGGGGTGTAAAGTTCGAAGGCGCGGCCGACGGTCGTGACGACGAAGCGGTCTTCGTGCGCGAGATAGAGGCTGTTGAGACAGTTGATGAGTTGCGCGCAGTTGGCCATGGCAACTTTTTCAGGATGACGATTGAAAATGTCGAGCGTCATGGCGCTGAAGACGGCGTCGCGGAGCGTAGGCATTTGTTCGAGGATGTCGCCCGGAGTGGCTTCGCTGCCGGGGCGATACCAGGGGCCCCATTCGTCGACGACGAGTTTGACGTGGTGCTCGGGGTCGAATTCGCCCATGACTTGCCAGTGGCCTTCGACCATCGCTTCGATGCTGCTGCCTTCGCGCAGTAGTTCATACCAATCGACGGCATCGAACTGGACGGCGTCGCCTTTTCCCTTGTCCCAATCGTTGGTTTTGCCGCGGCTGAGATTCCAGGCGTAGTGATGCAGAGCGAGGCCGAAAATGTTGCGAAGTTCGCCGCGACCTTTGCGGACAATTTCCTCGAGGAAGCCACGAGTCCAGGACCGAACGTCGTCATTGGGACCTGAGGCGACGAGAGAAAGTGGGCGGCCGTATCCGGGGAGCCACGCGGAGTAGCGGCGAAACTCGATGGCGTATTCCTCGGCGGTGAAATTGCCGCCGCAACCCCAGGATTCGTTGCCGACGCCCCAGTATTGGACGTTGTAGGGTTGGGGCGAGCCGGATTGGGCGCGGAGGTCGGCGAGGGCGGTGCTGCCTTCGGGCGAATTGCAGTATTCGACCCAGCGCGCGAATTCCTGTGCGGGGAGGCTGCGGACGTTTGCAGCGAGATAAGGTTCGGCGCCGATGAGTTTGCAGAAGCGGACGAATTCGTTGGTGCCGAATTCGTTGGGTTCGAAGCGATGATTGGCGGGAGATTTTTCGGAGTCGGCGCCGAGCCAGAAATTGGTGCGGCGAGGACGTTTGTCGGCGGGGCCGACGCCATCGCGCCAGTCGTAGGAATCGGCGAAACAGCCGCCGGGATAGCGGATGACGGGTGCTTTGATTCTTTTCATGTGGTCGACGAGATCGCGGCGGAGACCGTCATAGTTGGGAACTTTGGATTTCGGTCCGACCCAGATGCCGTCGTAAATCACGCCGCCGAGGTGCTCGGTGAAGTGACCGTAGATGTTGGGAGAGATCGTGCCGAGAGATTCGTTGGGAAGGATTTCGATGCGGGAGTCGGAAGCGGACGCGGCGGCGGTGAGGCCGGCGTAGCGGGAGAAGGCGAACGCGGCGGAGCCGGCGACAGTGGAATGAATGAATTTGCGGCGAGTGGTCATGGGGCCTCCGGAGAGTCGGATCGATGTTTGCCGAGTGGATCAATTTGCGACGTCTAACAATTTGCGGTGAAAAGGGCACGATATATCGTGCCCCTACTTCAGAACAAATAAATTCGCTACGCGAGTTTGCCGGATTTGGCTAGTTCTGCGTACCACTTGCCGGAGTCTTTGATGGTGCGTTTCTGCGAGTGGAAGTCGACATAGACCATTCCGAAACGCTGGGCGTAGCCTTCGGCCCATTCGAAATTGTCGAGCAGGCTCCAGTGATGGTAAGCGCGGACGTTTGCGCCGTGGAGCATGGCGCGGCCAAGTGCGCTGAGGTAACCGCGGGTGAAATCGATGCGGCGCTGATCGGCAACGCGGCCGTGCTCGTCGGGAGAATCGAGATAGGAGCAGCCGTTTTCGGTGATTTCGATGGGCAATTTATAGTCGTTGCTGATGCGCAAAACGATGTCGTGAAAGCCGTCGGGCCAGACTTCCCAGGCGAAATCGGTGAGTGGGCCGTCGTGGCCATCCCAATTGCGAACGCCCGAGCCGTCGCCTGCTTGCGGATTCGCAGCGACAAGCTGGCGGCGATAGTAGTTGATGCCGAGAAAATCGAGCGGAGCTTTGCAGAGTTCCATGTCGCCGGACTTGACGCCCATGACGTCGTAAGGATTTTCGCCGAGGAAGGCTTTGGGATAAGCGCCCTTGAGAGCGGGTTCGACGAACCAAACGTTGCCGAGAGCGTGGGCCCGTTCGGCGGCGGCTTTGTCGTCGGCGCTGGAGGTGGCAGGTTCGCAATTGGCCATGCTGAAAGCAGTGCCGACCTGCAGTTTGGGATTGATGGCTTTAATGGCTTTGAAGGCCTGGCCCTGGGCGATGTTGACGACGTGAGTGCCGCGCATGCACTCGGCCAAGTTTGAGCGAGCGGGAGCATGGATGCCCCAAGCGTAGCCGAGGAAGGTGAAGACCCAGGGCTCGTTGAAGATGCACCAGTCCTGGATACGGTCACCGAGCGCCTTGACGACGAGTTGGGAATAGTCAACGAACCGGGCGGCGAGATCGCGATTGGGCCAGCCGCCTGCGTCTTCGAGGGCTTGCGGGAGATCCCAGTGATAAAGCGTACAGATGGGACGGATTTTTGCTTCGAGGAGAGAATCGGTGACGCGCTTGTAGTAGTCGAGACCTTTTTGATTGGCAGGGCCGGTGCCGTTGGCTTGAATACGCGGCCAAGAGACGGAGAAGCGGCAGCTTTGTAGATTGAGCTGCTTCATGATGGCGACGTCTTCCTTGTAGCGATGATAGGAATCGCACGCGACATCGCCGGTGGCGGCGCCTTTTACTTTGCCGACGGTATGAGAGAAGTGGTCCCAGATGGATTCACCCTTGCCATCTTCGTTCCAAGCACCTTCGATCTGGTAGGAGGCGGTGGCGGAGCCCCAGAGGAAGTCTTTTGGAAATTGGTAGGGGGCGAATGGAGTTTCGGCGGGAATGAGTTCGCGGAAGAGACGATGGCCATAGGGGTAGATGGAGAAACCGGCTGTGGCGCCGAGAGCAGCGCTGAGGAAATCGCGACGCGTAAACGTGCCAAACTGCCTGCCATTCATGTCAAGGCTCCTGGACGAATCGATATTTTAGTGGGGATTCCCGGCATGCTTCGGAGGGAATAGTACATCAAGAAGGACGAGGATGGCACCGACGGTGATGGCGGAGTCGGCGACGTTGAAGGCGGGGTAGCGGTAAGTGCCGAGCCAAACTTCGAAGAAGTCGGTGACGGCACCGTGGAGGAGGCGGTCGGTGAGATTGCCGGCGGCACCACCAATGAGTAGGGAGAGACCGGCGAGGGTGCGCCATGTGATGGATTTGCTGGTGACTAGGAGCCAGCCGAGCGCGGCGATGAAGACGAGCGAGAGGGCGACGAGGCCGGCGCGGAGCCAGGGGGATTGAGAGTTGGCGAACATGCTGAAGGCGATGCCGGGATTTTTGGAGTGGACGAGGTAGATGAAGTTGTGGAGGAGTTCGTGGTGCCAGCCTTCGGTGGTGCGAGATTCGATGAGGGCTTTGGTGAGGCGGTCGGCAATGACGATGAAGAGGGTGAGCGAGAGCCAACGGAGGCGGGAGGGGAAGGTCATGAGAATGCGCCTGAGCGGAGCGTGCGAAGAACGCTCTTGTGACCGAGAGGGCGGTTCGGCGGAGCCACGATCCCTCCCTGCGGTCGGGATGACACGTTTTTGAATTTGTTGCCGAGATGCAAGGAAGGGGAAGAGTTCAACACGCAACGGTCGTGCCAAGCGCGGGCACAATATATCGTGCCCCTACTTACAGAATGGATGTCGGTGGTCATGCGGGGACAGCGCCGGAGGCTTGATCGCCTTCGATTTCGGTGAGGGCGGTGGAGCAGCGCTCGCAGACGGTTGGGTAACGGGAGTTTTCGCCAACGTGGGTGGAGTAGTTCCAGCAGCGGTCGCATTTTTTGCCGTCGGCTCTTTGGACAGCGACGGAAAACGACGGGATCACTTCGGATTTGAAATCGCCAGCGCCAGCAGTAAGGAAATCCACCTGCGAGACGATGAAGAGGCCGGGCAGGTGGGCGAGCTGCGCTCTTAATTTGGCTTTGAGCTCGAGGTCAGCGCCGAGAAGAACTTTAGCTTCAAGGCCGGAGTTGATTTTCTTTTCGTTGCGTGCGATTTCGAGAGCTTTCAAGACTTCGGCACGAACTTTGGCGAGGAGTTCCCAGGAGTTGACGAGGGACGGAGCGATGCCGGTGCGTAGTTCGGTTTCCTCCGGAAACAAGCCGATGTGCACTGACGATGGTGCCCCCGATGCTTTGGGAAGGTATCGCCAGATTTCTTCGGCGGTGAAGACGACTATGGGCGCGGCGAGGCGGATGAGCGCGCTGGAGATTTTGTAGACGGCGGTTTGGGCGGAGCGGCGCGCGCGGCTGTTGGGCGCTTTGGTGTAGAGGCGATCTTTCAGAACGTCGTAGTAGAAGGCGCTGAGGTCCACGGTGCAGTAATCGTGGATGGCGTGATAGACGCGATGGAATTCGTAGTTGGCGTACCACTCGCGACATTTTTTTACAAGGTCGGCGGTGCGTTCGAGCATCCAACGATCCATTTCTTCGAGCTGATCGTTGGGAACGGAGTCTTTTGATGGATCGAAGTCGCCGAGATTGCCGAGGGCGAAGCGGAAAGTGTTGCGGATTTTGCGATAGGCTTCGCTGAGCTGGGTCATGACGCGCTCGGACATTTTTACGTCGGCTTGGTATTCGACGCTGGCGACCCAGAGGCGGAGAAGATCGGCGCCCCATTTTTCGCAGATTTCGTTGGGCTCGATGGAATTGCCGAGGGATTTGGACATCGGGCGGCCCTGTTCGTCGAGGGTCCAGCCGTGGGTAACGACGCCTTTGTAAGGGGCTTTGTCTTTTACGCCGACGGCGATCAGGAGCGAGCTGTGGAACCAGCCGCGATATTGATCGGGGCCTTCGAGATAGACGTCGGCAGGCCACTCGTTGCCTTTGAGAACGGCAAGATGGGACGAGCCGGAATCAAACCAGACGTCGAGAATGTCATTTTCCTTGCGCCATTTTGACTGACCGCAAGAGCATTTTGTTCCGGCCGGTAGAAGCTCTTCGGCGGAATGTTTGTACCATGCGTCGGCGCCTTCTTTTTTGAACCACTCGACGACATTGCGAAGCGCTTTGAAATCTTCGAGACGCTTGCCGCATCCTTCGCAATACAAAACGATGATGGGCGTACCCCAGAAACGCTGGCGAGAAACGCACCAATCGGGACGATGCTCGATCATTTCGTACATGCGATCTTCGCCCCAGGATGGAATCCACTTCACTTTGTGAATTTCGTCGAGGGCTTGCTGACGGAACGTTTTGGATTCTCCTTTGCCGGTTTCATCCATATTAATGAACCATTGCTCGGTGGCGCGGAAGATGACGGGATTGTGGCAACGCCAGCAATGCGGATAGCTGTGCTTGTAGGGATGATGGCCGAGGAGCGCGTCGTGGTCGGCGAGAAGCTTGACGATGATGGGATTAGCTTTGAAGACGTCCTTGCCTTTGTATTCGGGCAAGCCTTCGGTGTAGACGCCGCGATCGTCGAGCGGAGCAGCAGTTTCCAGATTGTACTTTTGGCCGGTGTTGAAGTCGTCGACACCGTGGCCGGGAGCGGTGTGAACGATGCCGGTGCCCTGGTCGAGTGTGACGTAAGCGGCGAGAACGCCTGGGACTTGCAGCGGCAAGAAGGGATGCTGAAATTTTGCATGCTCGAAATGGTGGCCTTTGAATTTTGCAAGGACGCGCGCTTCCTTGATGTCGCACTCGGCCTGAAGCGCGGCGACGCGATCGGCGGCGAGCAGCAGCTTCCCTTTTTCGGTTGCGACGACGGCGTATTCGAAGTCGGGATGAAAGGCGAGCGCGCGGTTGTGCGGAATGGTCCACGGAGTAGTGGTCCAGATGACGGCGGAAATGTCGGAGCCGAGCTTTGCGGCTTCACCGCTGGCGCCGCCGACGAGCGCGAATTTTACCCAGATGCTTGGGCTCGAGTGATCTTCGTATTCAACTTCGGCTTCGGCGAGCGCGGTGGAATCATAGATGCACCAATAGACCGGTTTGCGGCCACGGTAGACGTAGCCCTTTTCAATGAAGTCGAGAAAGGCGTTGGCGATAGTCGCCTCGTACTCGTGGCTCATCGTGAGGTAGGGATCGTTCCAACGGCCGAAAACGCCGAGGCGTTTGAAGTCGCGCTTGTGTTGTTCGACATAACGCGTGGCAAATTCGCGGCAGAGCCGCCGGAATTCGGCGGGCGGAACTTTTCCTTTGCCACCGAGCTCTTTTTCGACCTGGGTTTCGATGGGGAGGCCGTGGCAATCCCAGCCGGGGACGTACGGGGCGTAATGGCCCGCCATGGACTTGGTTTTGACGATGAGGTCCTTGAGAATCTTGTTGAGGCCGGTGCCTAGATGGATGGTACCCGTGGGATACGGCGGGCCGTCGTGAAGAACGAAAAGGGGGTTGCCCTGGCGTGCGGCGAGAATGGATTCGTAAAGATTCGCGTCCTGCCAGGCTGCGAGCTGTTTTGGCTCGTTCTGAGGCAGGCTGGCTTTCATGGGAAAGTCGGTTTTGGGGAGATTGAGGGTCTTTTTGAGTTCAAGTGGTTCGGGCATATTAGAGCGAAAGCGAATCCCCTTTTTACGTTTGTTTTCCCGAAGTGAAAGGCGGGAAACATCGGAAAGCGGTGTAACTACGTATGTTACAATAAGGGCTTGAGTGGTGTCAGCCGTTACGAGCGTGCAACCAATCCCGGGCCCTCAGAATCGTACCGGATGGATACCCAATGGGAGTTTGTGCGTCTAATAGAGGGTGAAACACGTGGCGGGATTTAACCAAAAGCTGGTGCCGAACGACGCTCTTCCGAAGAGAACGAGCCCTGAAGCAGCAGTGGCGGTGCCGGCAAAAGCCGTACCGAAATTTGGACGTCCGCAAATCCTGATGCCGGACGATTTCTGGTCAAACCTGAAGCAATTCCTTTTTGAAAAGCCAGTGAAGATTCGCGGTGATTATCGTTCGCCGCTCATGCCGACGCAGTACGGCGGAGGCTTCTGGAACAACCTGGGCGATTTTTTCAGCTCGAAGCCGGTACCGAAGGGATCGGTGCGAGGACAACTGTCCAGCCGCTGGAATACCAGCTTTGGCGGATTTGGCGATCGCGTGAAAGAGTTTTTCTTCCCGGCGAAGCAGGCGCCGCTGCCGTTTGAAGTGAGACCCGTGAAGGTGAAGGAGATCTGGTCGAAGGATGAGAATTTCGGCTGGACGCAGTTCGCATCGATCGGCGTGCATGCCGGCGTGTTTGCGTTGATTCTGATTCCCTTCTTTTTGAGACTGGCGCAACCGACACAGGCTGTCGGAAAAGATGCGAACGTGACGCCGATTGATATTTCGGACTACATTTCGAAGTTGCCTGCCGGTGCGAATAAAGCTGGCGGTGGCGGCGGAGCGAACGATCACACCTTGACGCCGGTGAACAAGGGCAAGCTACCGAAATTCAAGATGACGCAATTTACGCCGCCGCAAGTGCATCCGATTAATCCGAATCCGAAGCTGGTGGCGGATGCGTCTCTGCTTGGACCCCCGGATTTGAAGGTGCAGAACCCGAATTTGCCGACGTTTGGCGATCCGCTGGCGAATGGGGTTTCCGACTCTCTGGGCCATGGCAACGGAACCGGCATTGGCAGCGGAACCGGCGGGGGACTCGGGCCGGGCGAAGGCGGCGGTACGGGCGGCGGAGCGTTTCGCGCTGGTGTCAACGGCGTCGGCGTGCCGAAGTGCTACTACCAGCCGGACCCACCGTACTCGGAAGAAGCGCGGAAGGCGAAGTATCAGGGCATCGTTGTCGTCGAAGCGATTATCGAAACAGATGACCGCGTAACGAATATCCGGATTGTAAAGAGCCCGGGACTGGGCCTGGACGAAAAGACGATTGAGACCGTGCGGACATGGCGCTGCAAAGCCGCCAGCGGACCGAATGGAAAGCCGGTTAGGACCTCGGTACCTATCGAGGTGAGCTTCCGCCTGTTCTAAGTTGAGGCATACGGAAACGGAAACAGAGATTGTAAGCAACCAAAATTGAATCTAGCGGCTCACAGATGGCAACGTGAGCCGCTTTTGTTTTTGGGCGGCACGCGTCGTCGAGTCGAGATTGAATCGGACAAAGGGGGCCAGCCATGGGCAATTCCCTTTCGGTGCGTCTGCGCGGGATATTCCAAGACAAGAGAGAAGAGAGTTGGCGGGAGCGCGTGTTCGAGAATGCGCTCGCGTTTGTTGCGTTGCGAGGAACGGGTGCGTTTGCGCACGGCGGTGCGGGAGCATTTGATTTGTTGGAAGCGACGCCCGAACCGGGCACGAGACGACGACAGGCGGCGTCAATATTGGTGCACGCAGCTGTCATTGGGGGATTGTTATGGCTGGGGTCGGCTACGAGTCACCCTCCTGATCCTAACCCTCCGGCCCGGGGAGGATCTATTATGGTGCCGCCTGACAGATTTCTCTCAGCAACCAAACCAGATGGCGGCGGAAAAGGCTCTAATCACGATCTGCTTCCGCCAACTGTGGGAAGTCTGGTCCAACATTCGCAAATCGTTTTGTTAGGACCCCATTTGCCGACTGAACAGCCGCCCGCACTGCCCGTCGAGCCGACTATTTTTGATGCAAATGCGGCAATGCCAACGCAACATGTTCGAGATCTTGGTCTGCCGTGGATGAAGGACAGGACCAATTCGAATGGTAACGACGGCGGAAACACTATTGGAACGAAGGCGGGGAACTCAATGGGGTCGAGCGACGGAGAGGACGAAGGCGAGTCAATCGGCGGGAAATATACACCGGGAGCCTATTCGGTGAAGTGCGCGTACTGTCCGGATCCGGAATATACGGATGAGGCGCGGCATGCAAAGCTGCAAGGGAGCGTGACGCTGCGCGTCCTGGTGACGGCAGATGGACGCGCGGGACAAATAAGGATGGTGAAGGGCCTGGGATTCGGATTGGATGAGCGAGCGATGGAAAAAGTGCGAATTTGGCGATTTGAGCCCGCCCGGGACGCGAACCGGAAGGCGATAGCGCAGTGGGTGACGGTCGAGGCGACGTACCGGTTGTTTTGAGATGAGGGGCGCAAGGTTCGTGCTGGTGCTGCTGGTGGCTGGGGTAGTCGCGTGCGCCGGAATCAACGGACAAACTAGCCTTGGTCGAACCGGCTCGATTGAACGGGAGCAGCTTCGTTTTCCGCGCGTGCGAACGGCACGGCAGGAAAAAGATGCGGCGGTGCGCTCGATCGTGGAGAAGAAAGGGCTGACGTATCCGCCACGGGCGATTCTTTTGCGGGCGTTCAAGAAGGAAGGCGTGCTGGAACTTTGGGGCGCCCAATCGAACGCGGGGCCGTATGTTTTGCTGAAGGCGTACGGGATTTGTGCAACGTCCGGAGTTCTGGGACCGAAACGGCGATTTGGCGACGCGCAGGTGCCCGAAGGATTTTACGATCTTGACTGGTTCAATCCGCAGAGCAATTTCTTTTTGAGCATGCACGTAAATTATCCCAATGCGGCGGACAGAATTTCAGGGTCGCGCACGAATCCTGGTGGAAATATTTTCCTGCATGGAAATTGTGCATCGATTGGGTGTGTTCCGATAACAGACGATGGAATTAAAGAAGTCTATTGGCTGGCGGTGCTGGTCCGCGAGGGTGGCGCGAAACATTTGCCGATTCAGATCTTTCCCGCGCGGATGACGGAGCCGGGATTCCGTGAATTGGCGAAGACACACCTTGGGCAGCCGGAGCTGGTGGCATTTTGGGAGAATTTGAAAGAGGGATACGACTTGTTCGAGAAAGATCATCGCTTGCGAAGCGTGCAGGCGATGAAGGATGGCAGATACGAATTTTTGGACGAATAGGCAAGCTCGGATGGCCGCGGGTGCTGCTACGATAAATTTCATGAGAAAACTAAACGGAATTTGCCTGAGCGCTGTGGCCGCATGCGCGATTGCGGGTGCGGCGCGAGCGCAGGATCAGGGCGGCACGGGTACGCTGGAGTTTACGGCGTATGTAAGTCCGACGGCAGCGAAGCCGGAACCGGTGCGGAATTTTACGTTTTATGTGCTGACAAAGAGTTTCGAGGACATTAGGCATGAGGTCGAAGCGAAGAGCGGCGCCCCGGACCGGGAAAAATTCGTCGGCGCCTTAAAGTTGTCACCCGAATTGAAGGAATGGATGCATGTGCACGACGTGCTGGATTTGACGATGCCGGGACTCGATAAGCTGCTGACACCGGACGAGATCTTGCACGTGCCGGAACTGCTGCTCGCGTACCAACGGTCAAACAGCGGAGGCGTGACGAGCGGCATTCCAAAGCCGAAATACCGCGACGCCGACAAGACGGAACGACCAGAGCGTTACGAGAAAGAGCACCAGGAGTATTTTACAGCGTTGAAGAAATTCATCCAGGCGCATCCGGAATCGGTGGCCGGCATCGAACTCGAGCTGGACGGAATCAATCCCGGGAGAAAATGGGCCGAGGCGCAGAACAGCTACAAGAAGAAAGTGCGGCAGCAGGCGCCGATGCAAGCGCAAACGAAATATCTCGCAGCTCGAGTGGACACGAATCTGGAAGGGATGTCGCACGTGGCGAGGCTCCCGGCTGGGAACTATTGGTTGAGCACGCTGGATTTGGAGGCGGGCGCCGGTGACTCACGCCTCGTATGGGATGTTCCGGTGACGATTCGCGCGGGGCAAACGACGCGAATCGAGTTAACGAATTTGAACTCCACGGAAGCGTTGAAGAACGAATAGAAGAGCAAGGATTTGGCGTAAAATAAGAGCGGCGAAACGGTCCAGGCCCGCTTCGCTGGCGGACAACAGAATCTGCGCAGTACACTCTGACGGAGCGATGAACTCACCTTTTCACTGGGTTGAATTCAACATATTTGTGTTGATCGCGGTAGCGCTGGACTTGTTTTTGTTTCACCGGCGGCCGCATAAAATTGGCTTGCGCGAGGCGCTACTCTGGAGCGGAGTGTGGATCGGGGCCGCCGTTTTGTTTGCGGCGGGAATCTACCACTGCTACGGGGCGCAGCCGGCGCTGGAATTTTCCACCGGCTACCTGATCGAAAAATCCTTGAGCGTCGACAACTTGTTTGTATTTCTGGTGTTGTTCCGGACTTTCGGAGTGGCCCCGGAATTTCAGCATCGGGTACTGGCGTGGGGAATTCTAGGCGCGCTAATCATGCGCGGGCTGATGGTTTGGGCGGGAGCGGAGCTAATCGAACGATTTACGTGGATCATGTATGTCTTTGGCGCATTCCTGATTTATGCCGGCGTGCACATGATGTTTTCGAACGAAGCGGAGACGCATCCGGAGAAAAACAGGCTGGTGCGATTTATTGGAACCCACCTTCGGATGACTAAAACCTTTTCCGGCGAACGATTCTTTGTGCGGGAGCAAGGGCAGCTGTTTGCGACGCCACTATTTTTGGTTTTGCTGGTGGTTGAAGTGACAGACGTGACGTTCGCTGTGGACTCGATCCCGGCGGTGTTCGGCATTACGCGCGATCCATTTATCGTGTATACGTCCAACGTCTTTGCGATTCTGGGTCTGCGGACGCTGTACTTTTTGCTGGCGGGCGTGCTGGACCGCCTGACGTATATTAAATATGGTTTGGCGGCGGTACTAGCGTTTGTCGGCGCTAAGATGTTGGCCGAGCGATGGGTGCATATTTCCGTGATCGCGTCGCTCGGAGTCGTGATCGGGATATTGGCACTGGCAACGATAATTTCCCTGCTTGCGAAGCCAAAACAACTCGAGTGAGAAAACCCGCTACAATTGACCTTCCTGACGAATGGGACTAAGAGAACACATCGCACGGCTTGCTTCGCGGGATGCGAATGAGCGCGACGCGGCAGCGGAGGAACTCTATGTTGCCGGAAGCGTTCTAGCGAGACGCGCTGCGCGCGCATGGTTGAAAGACGCTGAATTCGTTTCGTTCGTGGGAACGGAACCGAAGGTTACGGTGGGTTTGGCGGTGCCACGCGAGCTTTTTTCAAAGATTCGAGAGGCAAACGGGTCGCCGCGACTTGCGGAGGTTCCTCCGGACCAAGACGCCGAAGAGTTCGAGCTTCATTTTCCGGGGCTCTACTTTGACGTGCTCACTTCCAAGGCACCGGAGGGCAGCGGCGCAATAGCCCGTTATCTGAGCAAGTTTGGCGCGGGGATACAACAAGTAGAGTTTCTTTGCAGCAGTGTCGACGGCGCGACGCAACTGCTGCGCGAGCGATTTGGCATGACGCCGATTTATCCGGAAACGCGAGGCGGTGCGGACGGGACTCGCGTGAATTTTTTTCTGGTGACGACGGATAAAGGCAGAGTCTTGATCGAACTGTACGAAAAGAAGAATGGATAAGAACTCAGCGTTATTCCAGCCGAGACCAATCGCGCAGACGTTCAGGACAGCAGTTTCCAAACTCTCAACATTTCAGCAACCGTCCAGGCTTGAGCAATGCATCCTCGCGGTGTAAAGGGTTGTTCGGCATCGTAAATTTCAGCCAGGAAACCCAATCCGTACAGATCGATTGTCTCGAATTGTGGCTCGAGGAATCGTCTCGCAGCGGCTTTGTCCTGGTAGACGCGGAAATGCGCGAGAGCGAAGGGACCGAGAAGCCAGCCCCAGGTCGTGCCCTGGTGATACGCTGCATCGCGTTCGCGGGGACCGCCGAAGTAGTGCTCTGTGTAACCGGAATCGTGCGGACCGAGACTCCGCAGGCCTACAGGAGTCAGGAGCTCGGAGCGGCAAATATCCACGACGGCTCTTTGTTGCGCGGCATTGAGCGGGCTCGATGGCAAGGAGACGGCGAGAATCTGATTGGGGCGAAGGGAAACGTCGTTGCCGATGCCAGGAGAATCGATGACGTCGTAGCAGCAATTGCGATTCGAATTCCAGAATCTCGAGAAATTGTCTTTCGCAGCGGCGCCGAGAGCGAGATATCGAGCACCAGGTAATTCGAGAATCGCTGCGAATTGAGCCATCGAATCGAGCGCATTGATCCACAGCGCATTGATTTCGACGGGTTTTCCCGTGCGGGGCGTGACGACCCAATCGCCGATTTTGGCGTCCATCCACGTGAGCTGAACGCCAGGGCCACCGCCGTAGAGCAGACCATCCGCGGGATCGACGTGAATGTTGTAGCGCGTGCCAGAAACGTGCGCTTCAATCATTCCCGCAAGAATCGGGAAAAGTCTTTCCAGCGTAGCGATATCGCTTGTCGCCTGCAGGTATTGACGGACGGCTTCGAAGTACCAAAGTGCGGCGTCCATGGTGTTGTATTCCGGCTTGCCACCTGCGTCGGGGAAATTGTTGGGAAGCATGCCGGCGTCGACGAATTGCGCAAATGCCAGAAGAATCTGACGCGCAATTTCGGGATGCCCCGCAGCGAGCGTGAGACCGGGGAGAGCGATCATCGTATCGCGGCCCCAGTCACCGAACCAGTGATAACCGGCGACGACGCTGTGACCGCCCGGTTCGCCGGGGAGAGAGCGCTTTACGACGAATTGATCTGCGGCAAGCACGAGTTGCTGGAGGCAAGCAGGATCAGAGTCTGTTTCGCGGCGTGAGAATGACCTGGCAAAAGCTTGCAGAAGACCGGAATCGTGAGCGACCTGCTCGGAGAGGGCAGAACTTCCATCGAGAAGAGCGGCCTCGTCGGTCGTGAAGACGAGGGTTATTGATTTGCGGGGTTCGATTTTGGCACGAAATAGCGCGGCGAACAGATGGTCCTCGTGGTCATCGAGGCCGCGGTCACGCTCTACCTGAAAGAAACAATCGCGATACCAAATGTGTTGCGGATCAGCGGCGGCATCTTCACTTAGAAGATAAAACGGAGTTGCGCCATCGTATGCGAGCACACCTATGCCGCGATTGACGGACGCGACGCGCATGCGCCAATCACCCGCATGAGTAGCGCCATGAAAATCGCGATAGTTGACGAGCACTTTCGCGCGAAACTCCATTGGCGAAATGGCGTTGAGCAGTGCGTAACGAACGTAAGTGGTGTTTTCGCCCTGGCGCATCCAGATGCGCTTCTCGAGGCGAGCGTCGCCCATCGCGTAAATCCAAGTTGGAATTGTTCCATCGAGTTGAAAGCTTTCGATGTATTCAAGTCCTTGAGGAGCGATCGCGCCGCTAGCCCATTTGTGCGTGGCAAGTTCGTAGGTCGTGCCGGCGTAATCGATGGTTTCGTCCAGCGCTGCGACGAGATGGGTGCGCCCGACGGGCGGCTGAAGCGCAGCGAGAAGAATGCCGTGATAACGGCGCGTCGCGCATCCGGCGACAGTGCCGGAAGCGTAGCCGCCAACGGCGTTTGTGACGAGCCATTCACGAGAGGAGGCCGCGCCAAAATCGTTGCAAATGCTGCGATCGAAGGCAACTACCGGTTTTGCAACGGCTGCCACGGGTTGGGCTTTCTCCTTTTTTGTCTGTGGATCACTCACCGCTCTGCTCTAGGAGTTTTGCGACCAGACCGGTCCAGCCGGTTTGATGGCTTGCACCAAGACCAGCACCGTTGTCGCCATGGAAGTATTCGTGGAACAGCACCAGGTCGCGCCAGTGGGGATCGTTCTGGAATTGATCGAGACCGCCGGCAACCGGGCGCCGTCCATCTTTGCCGCGTAAGAAAATCCGCCCGAGACGCTTCGAAATTTCGGAAGAGACCTGCCAGAGGTCGGTTTCCTTGTCCGTGCGCGCTGGACACGGGACTTTGAAGTCCTCTCCATAGTAGTGATGGAATTTCTGCAGCGATTCAATCAGAAGGTAATTAACCGGAAACCAGATCGGGCCACGCCAGTTCGAATTGCCGCCAAAGAGTCCCGTGGTCGATTCAGCCGGTTCGTAATCCACTCGATTTACGTTGCCGTTGACGTAGACCTCGTACGGGTGATCGTGGTGAAAGCGAGAGAGCGCGCGAATTCCGTACTCCGAGAGAAATTCTGTTTCGTCGAGCATGCGGGACATGATGCGCTTGAGATGCTTGCGATTGACAAGCGACAACAGCCGCCGCGTGCCGCGGGCGGACCGCTGTGTCATCTCAATGTGCTCCGGCACGTCCGGATGATTGTCAATGAACCATTGCATGCGGCGCTTGAAGCCGGGAAGACGGTCGACGATTTCCGGCTCGAGCGTTTCGACGGCAAAGAGCGGGATCAGACCGACCATGGAGCGGACCTTGAGGTAGTGTTGTTCCCCGTTCGGCAATTGAAGCAGGTCATAGTAGAAACCGTCTTCTTCGTCCCAGAGAGAGATACCGTCTGCGCCGAAGTCGTTCATCGCATGGGCGATGTGGACGAAGTGTTCGAAGAATTTGCTGGCGACATCTTCGTACGCTGGATCTTCCTTCGCTAGTTCGAGCGCGATGGCGAGCATGTTGAGGCAATACATGCCCATCCAGCTCGTTCCGTCGGATTGCTCGAGATGGCCACCGGTTGGGAGCGGCGCGGAGCGATCGAAGACTCCGATGTTATCGAGACCAAGAAAGCCGCCCTGGAAAATGTTCGCGCCTTCGGGATCTTTGCGATTGACCCACCAGGTGAAGTTGAGGAGCAGTTTGTGAAAGACCTTTTCGAGGAAGGCGCGATCGCCGACGCCACGGACGCGGCGTTCAATTTTGTAAACGCGCCAGGCGGCCCAGGCGTGGACCGGGGGATTTACGTCGGTAAAAGCCCATTCGTAGGCGGGAAGCTGGCCGTTCGGATGCATGTACCATTCGCGGAGAAGAAGAATCAGTTGCTCTTTCGCGAAATCGGGATCGACCAGAGCAAGCGTGATGCAATGGAAGGCGAGGTCCCACGCGGCATACCATGGGTATTCCCACTTATCGGGCATGGAGATGATGTCGTCGTTGTAGAGGTGGGTCCAATCCTTGTTGCGGCCTTTTTTTCGGTCGGCGGGTGGCACCGGGCCGGCAGGATCGCCTTCGAGCCACGTCTGCACGTCGTAGTGATAAAACTGTTTTGACCATAACATTCCGGCGTAGGACTGGCGCATGACATTCCGCGCGTCGGCGGAAAGCTCATTGGGAATGCGCGAGGCGTAGAATTCATCGGCGTCCTTGATGCGGTTTAGGAACAAACCGTCGAAGCCCTTGCCGAAATCGTTTGTGCCGGGCACGCCGGCTTCACGTTCGGCGTGGGCGGGCGAAGTGATAATGCCCACCATGGAGGAGTCAGCATCCATGCCGCCAAGCGGCTCGACATCGGTGAAGCGGAGCTTGATTGTCACGGATTCGCCAGCGCCGATCGTCAGCGAGTAATGCGCGGCCATTTTCGTGCCGGATTCGGCCGGGTTCACGGCATCTTTGTTTCCGCGGATGAGGTATTCGTGAAAAGCGTCTTTCACGTAAGGCGTGCGATTTCTTGAATTGAAGAGTCGCGTGTTGTTGGTTTCGTTTTCCGTGAAAATCATTTCCGGCTGGCCGGCGGCGAGCAGCCAGCGCTTTCCGTACTGCCAATGCTGGAGCTCAGCACAAACGCTGTTGGGAATATCGGTGGCTTTGCGGGCGATGGGACGTCGAAGATCCTTGCCCCAGGACCAGGTGTTGCGAAACCAAAGCGTCGGAAGCAAATGGAGGGGAGCAGGTTCGGGGCCACGATTGTGCGCGGTGATGCGAATGAAAATATCCTCGTCGTCGGCTTTGGCGTATTCGACGAAAACGTCGAAATAACGATTCTCGGTGAAAACGCCAGTGTCGAGGAGTTCGAATTCGGGTTGCGAGCGGTCGCGACGCTTATTTTCGTCCACCAGCCAGCCGTACGGGAATTCGGCTTGCGGATACTTGTACAAATACTTCATGTAGCTGTGCGTTGGCGTGGAGTCGAGATAAAAATAATATTCTTTGACGTCCTCGCCGTGATTGCCTTCGTTGCCGGTAAGGCCGAAGATGCGTTCTTTCAGGATCGGGTCGCGGCCATTCCAAAGGGCAAGCGCGAAACATATCATTTGATGGCGATCGCTGATGCCGGCAATGCCGTCTTCTCCCCAGCGATAAGCGCGTGAACGAGCGTGATCGTGTGGAAAGAATTCCCACGCGGTGCCGCCTGGACTGTAGTCCTCGCGGACGGTGCCCCATTGCCGCTCGGAAAGGTAGGGCCCCCAACGCTTCCAATAGCCCTTCCTGCTGCGATTTTCTTCGAGGCGGCGGTCCTCGGTGGTCTGAAGTCTGGGCATGAATAGTGCCTCTAGCTGAAGTGACGCAGCCAGTCTGGCTGGAAGCGCATTTTCAGGCAAGAACGGACAAAAAGATAGTTTCCTGAAGAGGCCCGCCAACTGCGTCTACGCGCCATAAGATGCCGGTAATTCGGTTTTGATGCGAAGAAGGTGAACAAAAATTCTGACACGTTTTTCTGGGCTACCGTTCAAACAACTCACTGACGGCGCGAAAGGCTTGATCGATGGCTACATCGGTGTAGGCGGTGGCCCCGGAGTCGGAATTGGCGATGGTGATACGGCCCTGAGGTTTACGGCCGATTTCGTGCGGCGCTTGGCCGGGCGCCCATTGCGGATCAAAGAGCGGGTTGTATTCATAGCCGTAACCGTGCGGCCAGCGATTAACGGTGATGGCTTCGATGTCGCGCGCGGGATCGAAACCGCCGGCACCCAGGCAGCGGGCGAGTTGATCGCGAACGTTGCGCTCGAAAGTTTCGAAGGGCGTTACAAGAAGCTCCATTCGGCCGGCTTTGTGCTGTTCGCGAGCGGGAAAGCCGGGCTTGCAGGGGGTTCGGCCCATATGGACGAGGATGGGTGCATTGGGTGAACGTGGACTCTTGTACCCGCCGATATCTACGGGCCAGTTGAGGTTGAACGAATTCCAGTAAGAACCCGGAGCGTGAACCGTGTAGACACCGAGTTTTTGAAAAGCTGTCCAATTCCGAAGGCCCACGCTGGTGTAGACGAGCGGAACCTTGACGAGGAAATGAAGCGCGTCTTTCTGCTTTTCGGGGAGGTCCGGACAAAGGTACGGGATGGTCATGTTCCAGCAGGCAAGGACGCAGCCCTTGGCGCGTGCGGTGAAAACTTTGCCCGCTTCGGCGTACGCGACGATAACCCCCTGTGAAGATTTAGTGTCGGCAACGTTCTGCACTCGCACGACGGTGCTGTTGAGTCGGATACGGGCAGTGTTTGTTGGGTGGTCGAGGCGATCGTACGCAACTTGCGATGTAACGACGTCTTCAACGGAGTGCCCTGGCATCGCTTCGGGAATCAGTTCGCGAACGAGCAGCCGCGCGATGGTCGCATTGCCATCGGGAAAATGAAAACGCGCCGAGCCTCCGGTGGAGTAGCCTGCCGCGGAATAACTCATACGAGGAGCAGGGCCGGGGTCGAGATTCATTCCTTGAAAACCAGGAAGGCCAAGCGCCCAACAATCGAGGGCAGGCTCCGCGTCAATACCAACGCCCCATTCACCGTTGGTGCGTGTTTGATAGAACGAGACGACTGCCGGGTCGACCTTTGCAATCGTAAGTAGAAAATCTTTGTAACTGACGCGAGAGAGCTTGTCTTTTTTTTCCGCCGAGGAAAGGCCGGGTAGAGTGTCAACTGTTCCGGTTTCAAGGCGAAGGATGTCGCGTTTCGCGACGTCGGCGAGCGGAGTTTTGTTGAGGAACTCAAGCCATTGCGCGGCTTTTGCAGAGGGTGTCTCCGATTGACCCCATTCGGAAGGAGCGCTAGCGACGAGGCGGTCTTCTCCGAAGGTTTGTTTGTCAAAGAAAATGGCGGGGCCGAGACTCAGTGACCGATAGAGATCGTGCAAAGGATATTTGTTTTCGAACGCAACTGGGTCGATGCCGAGCTTCGAAATGAGCTCGGCAGCTTCCTTGCTGTAGGCGGTTGGACTGTCGATCAACATAGTTCCACCGTTCAGCAACTGCAGTTTGCCACCGAGACGGAATTCGTTGCGCCGGGCATGGCCACCGAAGTCGTCATGATTCTCGAGGATAAGAATTCGTGAGTTCGGGCCATTCCGTTGGCGAAAGAAGTATGCTGCGGAAAGGCCGCTGATGCCTCCGCCGACGACGATCAAATCGTAGACGTCGCCGGTATCGGTCAGTTTGCCTATAGTCTTCCAAAACGTGCCATCACGAAGGCTATGGGCGATTTCAAATGAGCCAGGATGGCTGCCGCGCATTCCCGTCGCGACCGGTGGATTGTAGCCGGGATGATTCTGCGGTTCAGCGGCCTGCGCGCCGGAGTGGAGTGCGCCCGCTGGCACGGCCGCAGCGCCAAACGTCATGGCCGCACCATTCAAGAAATCGCGCCGCGTGATGCGGCGATCCATGCCGAGTTGGCGGTCGGAAAGCGGATCCGCGTTCTCGAGGTCGGCAGACATTTCTAGCGAAGCCTCAGTTCGATAACATCATCCATGCAACAATTCTTGCACCGCTCGATGGGCTTCGTTGACCGCGGCGTCGGTGTAAGCCGCAGCTGCCGCGTCGGAGTTTGCGATCGCTATGCGACCAAACGGCTTGTGGGCGATTTCGCATGGACTTTGCCCTGCGGGCCATTCGGGGTCGAAAAGATAGTTGTATTCGTACGCGTAGCCATGAGGCCAGCGATTGACGGTGATCGCTTCAATATCACGCCCGGGATCGAAGCCGCCAGCACCGAGAACGCGGCCCAATTGGTCGCGGATATTCCGCTCGAACGTTTCAAACGAAGTAGAGAGCAAATCACCGCGGCCAATCTTATGCTGGTCGCGTTCAGAAAGTCCGGGATAACACGGTGTCCGTTCCATACGTACAAGGATTGGCTCGTCAGGAGTCTTGGGTGAATTGTAACTGCCGATGTCCACGGGCACATCCAGATTCATCTGGTAGTGATACATGCCAGGTGACGCGACGGAGCGAATGCCAAGCTTGTCGAAGGATCGCCAGTTTTTTATCGCCACAGTGGTGTAAACCAAAGGAACTTTGACGCCGTAGTGGAGTGCATCTTGTTGGGCGGCCGGCAAATCAGGACAAAGATACGGAATCATCATATTCCAACAAGCAAGAACAGCTGATTTGGCCCGAACAGTCTTGAGCTTCTTATCCCGTAGGTAACCGATTTGCACTTCCTTGGCCGAATTCACATCGCCGAGATTCTTCGCGCTTACGACGATACTATTTAGACGAATTCGAACCGGCGACTCATATCTGTCGAGTTTCGCGTAATCGACTTGCGCGGTCACGATGTCCTCGACGCTGTTGCCGGGAGTCGAAGCGGGTATCAGCCGGCGAACGAGCAAACGAGCGATAGTCGCATTGCCATCGGGAAAATGAAATTCGTAGCCCTCGCGCGGCGTCGCGTATCCCATCGGCGTGTAGCCCATGCGATGATACGGGCCAGGCTCAAGCTTCAAACCCATGAAACCGGGCATTTGCAAAGCCCAGCAATCGAGCGCTGCGACTGCATCTATGCCGACGCCAAAGAGCGGGTGGGTCCGTGTCTGATAGATGGGAATCACGCGAGGGTCGATTTTTACCACATCGAGCAAAAACTTCTTGTAACTCATGCGGCTGAGCTTGTCTTTTTTCTGCTCGGACGTCAGGCCCGGAAAATAATCTTCTTCGGAGGTTTCCAGTCGCTGCACTTCACGAGCAACTTCAGGAGCGACTGGAATTCCCGGGTTGGCATCGCCGCCGAAGATTTCGCCGGGAAAACCACCGGCCTTTCCCTTCACAAGCTTGTCGCGGCCAAATGTCTCTTTGTCGAAGAAAAAGCTGTTGGTCAGATTTTTGTACACGCCGGAGACATTGCATTTCTTGGCTAACGCGGATGGGTCAATGCCAAGGTCGTCCATCAATCCGCGAGCCACTTTGCTGTAGGGGAACGGCGACTCGATGGCCCATGTGCCGCCGTTGCCAAGCAGCAACCGGCCGCTGGGACGAAACTCATTGCGCTTGGCGTGGCCGCCGAAATCATCGTGATTATCGAGAATGAGAATGCGAGCCTCGGGTTTTTGCGTGCGCCAGAAATAAGCCGCAGCGAGCCCGCTGATTCCTCCGCCAACAATAACAAGATCGTACGATTCGCCCGTATCAGTTGGCTGACCGGAGGATTTCCAGAAGTTTCCGTCACGCAGTTTGTGGGCGTCTTCAAAGGAACCAGGATGGCTACCGCGCAGGCCGGTCAGCGCCGGAGGATAATAGCCAGGCTTGTTTTGGGGCGCGAGGTCTTCATCAGCCCAAGCCAGGGCCGGTAACCAGGAGTCAGCCGCCGCAGCGCCGGCGCCAGCGGCGACACCATTCAGAAAATCGCGGCGCGTGATCTCGCGAAACATTCCAAGTTCGCGGTCACGATTCTTACTCATAAGCCGGCCCTCATGGTGAGATGGTCAGTGGGACTTTGGCGCTGCGGAGTAATGTAGAAAAACTACTTTCCATTGCCCATTTCGTTTGAAGAGCACGTCGGACTCCTGGTTGTCTTCGTCCATAACCTTGCCATCCTTGAGTTTGGTGCGGACGTGGATGATGTAACTAGCGACCGCCGTGTCACTGCCCGGGCCGATTTGAACATGCATGTCGCTCAAAGTGACTTTTTCGACTCGATTCCCTTCCCCAATATACGACGACCATTCTTTCTCGTAAGCCGGGAGGTCGGAACGGCCTTCGGGCAGGTATTGCGTAAAATCAGGCGCATAAAAAGAAAAGTACTTCGGAAGGTCATTGGCTTCATAGGCGGCATTCGCGCGTCGCTCGACTTCGCGCACTTCCTGTTCTGCCGACGTGGTACCGGCCCCAACCCTGACGAAAAACAGGAACACCACTAAGACGAAAACAGCAGAGACTGCGATAACTCGTTTGCGGTTCACAGGAGTCCTCTCCAAGTCCAACTACCTTACTATAAATCGGTAATGTTCAGGGAGGCGAAGATTGCACACAAGCAGACGTGAGTAAAGGTTTCGCAACGGAACCAATGCGGCGTCAGTTCGGCGCGCTCGAGGGGCATCCAGTTTTGTCCAGTTCGTTTAACTTGCGGATCGCTTCGGGGTTTTTCTTTTCTGACGCGACAAGCAAGAGCACCCGCGCCTGCAGGCAGTTCTCTGGCACACCATCGCCGCGGAGGTATCGCTCGGCGAGAGTAACGGCTGCGGCTGTGTCGCCCGCCTGCACGGCGGCCCAGAGTCGTTCGGGTGTGGCCGATTTTTTCTGTACGTTTTTGCTGGTTGGTCGAGAGAAGACATCTGCCGAGTTGGCAGGAACGGCGGTCTCGCTACCCATCATTCGAACCGACGCCAGGGATTGTGAACTCTTGGATAAATGACCCGTTCCCGTTGTCCCCATCGAATACTTGTCGTTGAGGATCGCCGGCTGCGAGTGCCCTGGCCCATCTAACGGGTTTGGAGTGCCCGGCTGTGGGCCCGAGCTTGAAGCCGTGGTGCCGGGAATGACTCTCGATTGGAACTCGGTAGGCGAACTCGGGTGCGCCGACGTCGGCGAGTGTCCCGCAGCCCAGAATCGAAAGGCCACAAGCGCCACGCTCAACGCCACAAACAAACCAAGGACAGCCCCAAGTACAAACTGCCGACGGCAGGCCGCGACGTGCCTCTGCAAGGAGATAAGATCCGTCGAGTCCAGCGGCGTCACCGGCGAAGTCTCCAGCGTCGTATCGTGCACCAGTACGTTGGCGACTGCAGCAGCCGCTAGGTGCGCACGATTCGGCAGCGCATCGCGCTTCTCTCCGGTAGCCGTTTCCGCCGGGCTGATGGAAGGTTGTTTCGAGAGTGCGGCAAGGAAACGATGTCTTTTATGTTCCGCGTCACTTCGGAAGGAATCGGTGCATTGAGCACGAATGTGCCGCATGGCGCGATCCGTCAGATTCATGAACCGAAGTCCTCCCACTTTGGATGTGGAATCGAGCCACACCACCTCACCGGTAGCTTCGACACGATCTCTGAGATTCAAGGAAAACCAGAACTGCAGTGTCTTGGCGGAGCCGAGCGGTGCAAAAGACTCGAACGCAAGGCCCGCTTCAGAAAAGTCGAGGATTCTTCCACCTTCGTCGCCGAAAATCTGAATAAACCCGAATTGTGCCGGCACTTCTCGTGCGTGGAGCCGCGTGTTTTGCACCATAGTCCGCATCACTTCTCCCAATCTTCGGCTGAATCTCTCGCGGCTGGGTGGGCGAAGAACTACCGTAAAGGCGCGCCCGGGCGAGGGGGTGGGCTTGATTTCAATTGGACCAACTGCACTATTCTACTTAGACTCGCGTTTATTGGAAATGGTTTTGCGCATGGCCACGGAAGTTGTATACGACGATTCCGGGACCGTCTGCGGCAACCCGGCCGCACCGACGCGTTAGACCAAGACTTTCGCGAGCGGCTGCCAATAGTTCACTCGCCAACCTTCGGCTAAGTGTGCGCCTTGACCACCCGGGAAGCCCGTATGGTCGAAAACCATCTTGGTAGTGGCGGTCTGCTCCAGCAACTCAAAGTGAGCAATAGAAAAAATGCCGGGCTCCCAATCCGCGACTCGCCAGGCCTGAACAATTCGTTGCCCGGGGACGAGTTCGAGTTGGCGTCCCACGATGTGGCCGCCGAAGACGCTGAAGGCTCCGCCGAGTTCCTGGCTTATTTCGGCGGGCTTGTTCGCGAGCGCCATCGCTTTCATGGCAGCGCTGTTGTCGATCACTTTTTGAAATTGCGAAGTGACGGTTAGTGCTTCGTAGACTTTCTTGCGGCTGGCATTAAAAATAATTTCCTGATGAATGGCTTCCGACGTGTGCGAGACTTCGCCTTCTCCTTCGGCTCTCAAGCGTGCTCCAAGACCAAGTCCGCCAACCAAGACAGCCACCGCGCCAAGTAGTTGCCGCCGAACCGGCGACAACAGAGCGTTCCCCGGATTCTCGTTCGTCTTCATTCGTTTCCCCCGTCGTTTTTTCTATCTTGTCAGTCTTCAACTTCCCCTTCATCCAAACACGCCTCCAAAATATGTTCAAAATAATAGTTTGGGTTGGCCTATGCTTGGTCCCCGCCATCAAATTGCTTGTCTGAGGAGACTTCCATGCCCTATCCAGCCGGTCATCGCGAACGCGTACGAAAAAAGATCATCGATAGCGCGAGAAGACTGTTCAATCGCCGTGGATTTGAAAGCGTCTCCATCAGCGAGATCATGGCGGATGCGAAAATGACGCACGGCGGATTCTACAGCTATTTCGGGAGCAAGAACGATTTATACGCGGAAGTTTTGAGTTGTTTCTTCACCGATCCAGAGTGGAAGAATTGCTGGGAAGGCGTTCACGTGGATTTGTCATCGAGCGATGTTGGCCCACAGGTGGTTCACGCATATTTGTCGCGCCAGCACTACGAAGACGTCGAGAACTCGTGTCCTATGGTGGCTTTGCCCACAGACGTGGCGCGGAGCGGAACGAGCGCAAAACGAGCGTTTGAGACAGTGTTCCGCGCGATGGTGAGTGTTCTGGAGCGGAGCATGGCTAACAAGCGGAAGCCACGAAAATCCAAGGCGCAGGCGATTGCTGCGCTGTGCATCGGTGGAATGGTGGTGGCAAGAACGTTGGTTGATCGGCCGGCCGCGGACGAGTTGCGCAGGGCGTGCGCAGCGATGGCTATGCAACTCGGCGGGTGGGACAAAAAGTCGAAGGTGAAATTAGCTTGAAGCGAAGCCCGAATTTAGCCAAATTTTGGCTGGGAGGCCTGGACTCTTTCTAGGCACATCCAAAAAATCCCAGCAAAAATGTAAAAAAAAAACCAAATGCTGTCAATTTTCGCAAAATCGATTTCGTGGCGACCTGTTCTTTTTTACGGCGCCAGCGGTCCACGCCCCTCGATACGGACGGCGGTCGCCGAGTAAGGGATGAAGCCTGCGGCGGGGGCGTAGGTCGGCGTGTAGGTCAGTGTGATTTGATATTCCAGCCCGCTCCAATGATCGTATTCGTAGGTTTCCCTGTCATCGTCTTGGTAGTCGAAAACGTTTACGTCCGCAACGACCGTAAACGGCTGCAAATCCTTTCCCCACTTTTTGATTTCCTTCTCCAAGACCGAGTCACTTACTTCCAGGCCGACGATGGCGGCGTCGAGGCTTTCGGTATGGGACAGGTCGATTTCCTCCCAGATGGCTCGGCTGATCGCCGCCGTGGTTTGCGCTACCCAATGCGTGAGTTCGCTCTGTATTTTCATTACTGATTGTCCTTTCCTGCGACTTCCTCGACGCCGTCCACAAGTTCAACCGTGGTCCCGTCGTCGGCCGGCGGCGAGTCTTTCCATTTCGTCAGCGCTTCCTCTTTGCTTTCCGCCAAGATGAAATAACTGTGGCTGGTCATTTCCGTGGTGTCGATCTGCCATGTTGTCTTTTTCATTGCTGTTCCGTTTCCTTTTTTGCGAGTTCTAATATCAACTCGTTCGCCACTTGGCTGAAAGGGCGGACCAGCATCTCCGTGGTGGCGCCGGTAGCCGCGGGATCGAACTTGTTGGTGCTGGCGGTCGGGGTGATTTTCGGACCAAAGAGTGGTGAGAGAACTTGGCAACGGGAGGTGGTGACTGTGTCAGATTCCAAGAACTTTAAAGATCGTCGTGTCGATTTGCTTCGGTCGGCGCATAGGTGATATGAGCATTTGAAGCCACTTGAACGACAGGAGGTCTGCTAGCCTTCCTTGACTGCTTGGAGAATCCGGATGAGACCAAAGCACTAATCTGGATCAAATCGGTGACTCCGCGGTCTCCATCAGAGTGAAGCAAGGTCAATTTTGAGCGGGAGGCAGTTTGTGACGCAGTTCTTCGAAGAAATTGAGGATGAAGCTGACGCTTGTTATGGGAGCATTCGAGGAGTTGTCGGGAGATTTTAGGACGAGAACGCGTTTTCCGTCGGGATGCACGTCATAGTTGGGAGCCGGTCCGCGGAAGGTGAACTGGCCGGTGGACCAAAGCCGCGGCTTGTCGGCGTCGAACGAATCGCCGGTAGCTTTGTACGAGGCAACCATGAGCTTGCTGTCCGTGGTGCGATAAAAAAGCTCCTTGCCGCTGTGGGACCATTTGGGCAGCCAGCCGCCACCTGTAGAAACTTGCCACTTGCCGCCCGGGCCAGGAAACGGCTTGACGTACACTTCAAAGTTTCCAGATTCATTCGAATAGTAAGCGATCCATCGGCCATCGGGGGAGAATACGGGGTCCTGTTCGCTGAAAGGGCCGTTCAAGAACGGCGTTGCCTCGCCTACTTTCCAACCGGATTTCTCGTTGCCTTCGATGGTCAACGTCATGATGTCCCAACCCGTTTCGGTATTGACTTGCGTGAACGCCAGGATCTTTCCGTTCGGGTGCCATGAGCTGGGAGTCTTCGAATTGGTATTCTTGGTCAACTGCAGCACGTCACCACCGCCATCGGCCCGCTTCGAGTAGATATTGGTGTGTCCGCCTTTCTCGAGTGCGGCGTATGTGATCATGCGGCCGTCAGGCGTCCAAATGGGACGCGTATTTGATTCGTCCGTGAAGGTGAGACGCGTGAGCGTGTCGCGGTCCAGCGCATACACCCAGATGTCCATTCTCTTGCCATCGCGCTGCGTAAGAGCCAAGCGCTTGCCGTCTGGAGCGAACGCGGGATTGAAGTAGGAACTGGAAGATTGACGCAAGTGCGAGAACTTACCTTCGGGGCTCATCCAATCTAGAAAGACATCCTGCTCCACGCTGCTGCCCGGGATATACACGAGATTTCCAGTTTGCGAAAAGGAAAACTGTGCTCCGCCGATGGCGCCATTTGTGACGACGTTCTCGATAACTGGAGAGGGCTGACCCGTGACTTCCATACTTTTGATATCGAAGCGAACACCGAAGAGGGTGCCTTCGTGCATGTAGACTAGATGACCGGTGGGCACGTAGCGAGCGTGAAAACCGCCACGATGTACGCTCTTCCGCTTCCCCGTATCAATGGAATAGAGGACGATGTCCGCGTCTTCATAGTTGCCTGTAAGGGTGCTGGACGTGAACAAAATAGCTTTTCCCCCGGGCAAAACCTGTGGCCATCGGTGAGTGAGCTCACCCGCTTCTATATCGAGCGTGGTGAGCGGCTGAGGTGTTCCACCGGACGACGATACTCTCAATAATGGAGCGCCGGAGAGGGGCGAGAAAACTATCGTGCCATCTTCGCTCCAACTTCCTCCGCGATCATCCGGAGCATCACAAAGGACGGCTGCAGCACCGCCATGAATCGAGATTTTTTTCACCTTGCCGTCCGCGAAGAAACCAAGCCATTGTCCATCGGGGGAGAAGAAGTGATTGCGAGAATTCTCCGTGCCGGAAAGAACGACGGCCTTCAGCTGGTCGAGCGACCGAACGTAAATGCGGCGCTTCTGGTCGGAACCCATCGCGATGACAGCCAAATGGGTACCGTCGGGTGACAGGATGGCAGACGACCCGAAGGTAGGGATCAAGTTTGCTTCCGCGCCCAGTTCCGCGCTCAAACGCATTGCTTCGGCGCGCTTCGGAGTGCGAAGGGAGAAACCAATAGCAAAGGCGGACGCCAACAATACGAGAAGTGCGCCGGAGCCCCACGCAAGGCGTTCGTGCGATTTGCGCGGGGCAATTCCTGGAGCGGAGACGGTGGGCTGCGAGCCGCTTTCAGCCATCCATTTGAGTTCGAGTTGGAGATCGCGCGCGGTTTGCCAACGCTCCTCGGGATCTTTTGCCAGACAACGCCGAATGGCGTGGTCGAGGGCTGGCGGAGTAAGAGGTTTTACGTTGGCGATGGGGGCTGGCTCTTTTTCGAGGATTGCCGAGGCGACGCTTAGCTGGCTCTTTCCCGGGAAGGCGCGCTGGCCGGTAAGCATCTCGTAGAGAACCGAACCAAGAGAAAATATGTCGCTGCGGCCATCGACTACTTTGCCTTCGATTTGTTCCGGCGACATGTATTGAAATGTGCCAACGATGATTCCTTCAGCGGTTACAGGTGCGGATTGCGTTGCGGCAGCCGTGAGTGTTAATCCCGCCGCAAGCACCGCCGAGGGCTTGGCCAAGCCGAAGTCGAGAAGCTTTGCGCCGGTGGGGGTAAGAATGATGTTGCCGGGTTTTAGGTCTCGATGTGTGATACCACTACGATGCGCCTTGTCGAGTGCGTCTGCGATTTGCGCGCCGTATTTCAAGACCTGATCGAGAGGGACGGGGCCTTTTTCAAGGCGCCCGGCAAGCGTTTCGCCTTCTAAGCATTCCATCACCAGGTAATCGATTCCATCTTGTTGACCGACGTCGAACAGCACACAGATGTGCGGATGATTCAGGCCGGAGATGGCTTTTGCTTCGCGCTCAAAGCGCTGCTTGCGAATGGGATCTGCGGAAAGGTGAGCAGGAAGAATTTTGATCGCAACGGTGCGGTCGAGGCGCGTATCGCGCGCGCGATACACCTCACCCATTCCGCCAGCACCTAGGGGTGAAAGGACCTCATAGGGACCAAGTCTTGTGCCGCTGGCTATCGCCATGATGCGCGGATTATATCCCCTAAATCTTGTACGAGAGATAACTCCTCTTCACTTCTTGCAGGCATGTCGCGGAACTCGTCAATTGCAACCAAACTGATGGCATTTCTCAAAATCTGCGACGCATCGCGACCTCCGATCGGGACCTGTGCGCAACATAGTTCGTGATAAATTTCCGTCTCATCGGTACAGGAGGGGGGGAAGTGACCATACAACGGATTGGTTCAACCGAGGGACTGAAGGTCGTATTTGGCGTGAAAGTAATACCGGTCATCAGCTTAGTCGTGGTTCACAACGGAATTGTCAGTACCTGCGGAATTACAGCTGAGCCGGCTGGAGATGTAAGAGTACACACCAAGAAGCTTGCTAGCATCAATGGGCTTCTGGAGAAAGCTGGCACAGATAAATCGAAACTCTTGACCGCACAGGTATGGCTGGCGGATATGCGAGACTTTGAAGAACACAATTCCGTCTGGAACGAATGGGTTGACCGACAAAATGCTCCGGTACGCGCCTGCGTTCAAACTCCACTCTGGGGGCCCAACGTACTGGTTGAAATCATGGTGACTGCCGCGCAATAGCTGGACGACAACCCATGCCGGTCGTCGCCTCTGGATTCTTGGGCGAATCCGCCAGAGCATTGGCGTGGCGACGTTGGCGCAGCACGATCTGCGACGCACCTGTGCTCGGCTCTGCCATGCTTCGGGAGGCGAGTTGGAGCAGATCCAATTTCTTTTGGGGCACGTTTCGATTCAAACGACGGAGCGTTACCTTGGCTGCAAACAGCGGATTCGATCAGCAGTCAATGATCGCATTGGCATCGCGCCGAATCCTTGAGCTGGGTGCAACGGTTATGGAAGAGTTGCCGACAATCCGTCCGCAGCGCATCCATGCTGAAACGAATCGGTTGCCTTGACTAAGCTGTGCTGCTCGATAATCGCCTATCTATCTCGCATTGGGAGAAAGCTTTGGCTCAGCCTTTGGTGCCCTCGACTGCGTTCGCAGACGCATGGATTCAGGTCGATCGAACCGAAAATCCACGCTTCTTTGTGAACCTACTGGATGCTACCCGCGCTCGCCTTCTTGAACGCGCTCGTACGTCGCCCAGGGAGTTCTTTGCGAGCCGCACGCGATGTAGTAGTTGCCCTCAGAGTGTTTCTCCTCTCTGCCTCCGACGGTGACGACATCGGGCTTGATGGTGCGATTGGCGTAGAGTGCCGCTCGGCAGTAACGCCAAGATCCGCCCTTGAAGCGAAGATATTTATAGATGGTGTATTTGGGTTTGGCCAAAGCAAATCCTTCGAAACTTAATACTGAGTTGCGGAGATTTCTTAGGATTTGCTCTTAGGAAGGAACCTAAGCCATTGATTCTAAAGAGTTGGCTGGGAGGCCTGGACTCGAACCAGGATACCCAGAGTCAGAGTCTGGTGTCCTACCAATTGGACGACCTCCCAGCCGGTGCAAACCGTGGACTTACAGTATAACTTGCATCTCGTTACCGGGGCAAACGGGGCAAACAACGGGTAATTTCGCAATGACTTGTTTGCGATACGTCGGATGCAAGTGCCTGTACGTGCGAATCATTTGCCGGCTGCCATGAGCAATCCATCGCTTGATAATTTCCAGCAGTGTTTTGTTCTGTTCCTTTCGGGGGCGGTGTCGATGTAAGACTCTTGCATCGTCTGTCTTTCCGGCCCGCTCAGGTCGAGTATTTCCTGACGCGCTTCCTTCAAAACCATCACGAATCGGGAGACGCAGAAGAATCTGCGCGTCTCGACCGGTTTCATTTTCCATTTCTAAGTCTCATGTCACGGATGGGCTGCTTGAAATTTCACGCCGCAAATTGACCTGTCAGTGAGTGTCACCGACGATGCGTCTCTGGGATAGAAAATTACCCCTACGGTCGCTTCTCCGCCAACCGAATCTGCAAACAGAGCATCTCACCAGAAGTAAAACACAAGTGAGTTGCGGATCGGCCGCCTGTCTACCTAAGGCACCCAGCAGCCACACACCGCTGCAGGCCTCTGCAGTCGGTGCACAAATCAATCAGGAGGATGTAATGAAGAGTAAGTTCGTGGTGTCTCTGTTTGCGCTTCTCGTGCTTTTAGCCGGAGTGGCCCAGGCCCAGGATCAGTCCAAAGTGGATGTCTTTGCCGGGTATTCCTATGATCGGTGGGATGGGGCGAAGAATTTCAATCTCAACGGCGGTAGCGCTTCCGTCGCTTACAATGTGAACAACTGGCTGAGCGGCGTCGCCGATTTTGGCGGATATCATAACGGCAACGTTTTGAACACTGGCTTGGACTTCACGCTGTCCACTTATCTTTTTGGTCCGCGGATTTCTTACCGCCACTGGGACCGCGTCACGCCCTTTGGCGAAGTGCTTTTCGGCGCAGAACGCGTGAGCACAAGTACCGCCACGGCAAACAGATCGGACAGTAACTTTGCCATGACGGTGGGCGGCGGGTTTGACGTCAAACTGGCAAAACATTTCTCCGTTCGTCCCGTCAAAGTGGATTACCTTTTGACGCGCTTCGCTGCAGCCGGCGCCGACCCGCAATCGCAAAAGAATTTGCGCGTTTCGACCGGAGTGGTCTTCCACTTTTAACTTTCGCGTTATGGATGGACTGTCTTTGAATTTCAAGCGGCAATCCTAATTCGACCTGTCATCAACCTTCTGCAAGAGTGTCGTCGAGAGAACCGGGGGCGACTCCCCAAAACGTAGTTGGTTGCCGGGAGTGCGTGAGGCCGCGGAGCAGTTTTAGGCAGCCGCGACCTCCGCTAACGCCCGGTGCCCTACCAATTGGACAACCTCCCAGCCGATGGATGCGTAGCAACAAAAACGAATCGCGGCGGGTACCCGCGTGATCGGGACAGCCACGATTTATCCTTATTGGGCTAAAACGGGAATCGAAAATCCGTCAACCAAACCGCGGTGAATTGCTGCGAGGGAACATCAGGAATTGCGTACGGGAACCATCTGGCCGTTCTTCATAACGAACTGCGCATCGCCCCAGGTGACCCGGTTGGAAGCGAAACTGGCGAGCCACACAATGAAATGAACGGCGTCTCGGAGCGGAATAAGCCACCAGCGGCGGCGAACCGTTTGATCCTGGAGAACACCTACGCCAACGGCAAACGCCATTGAGAACCGCAACAGAAGATGCGCGCCGAGGCTCATAGCGGCTGTGGTTGCCGTATGTGAGAGTACGGCGGCGAGAACAGCCCATGGAAGACCATGGGTGAAGATCAGGCCGATGTACGAGATTGGCCGGCAGAGACGTACGGTTCGCGCCCAGCGGAGTTGGTGATCCCAGAAAGCGCGAAGTGTTTGCACGGGATACATCGTGGCGACGACCTCGCTCGAAAGCAGCACTTCTCCTCCAGCTGCGGCTACGCGGCGGCCGAGTTCGTAGTCATCTGCGAGCAACTGAGCGATCGGCTCGAACCCGCCGATGCGCTGAATCCAGCTCTTCGTTGTGACAATCGACGCGCCAAGCGCAAAGGTAAGACCCTCTTTGCGCTCCGCGACGAGAACTCCGGCGGTAAAATCAGTTGCAGCGCCGAGTGCTTCGAGCTCAGCAAACGCATTCGCTTGCACCACCCCTCGATAGAGGCTGGTCACCGCCCCCGTCCTGTTGTTCGCGAACGGAGCGACCACGTTGCGAAGATAGTCGGGGCCGACACGAACATCGCCGTCGGTAATCACCAGTATCTCGTGGCTTGCTTGGCGCGCCATGAGCGCCAGATTGTTTACCTTACGATTTTCGCCGAGGAACGGGGCGCCCGTAAGGATCCGGATTTTTCGTTCGGGGTACTCCACGATCAGTGCCCGCACAATTTGCAGTGCAGGATCGGTCTCTTCATTGGCGGCAAATAGAATTTCGTAGCTGGGATAATTCTGCGTGCAGAAACTGGCAAAGTTTTCAGCCGAACCGAAATCGGTTCCGTGGACCGGCTTTAGCAGGCTAACCTGAGGAGTAAATTCAGGGCTCGAACTCTTCTGCGAACGACGCGAAAACCTCAGCGCCGCAGAAATCGCTGCGGAGTAAAAGCCAAGCGAGCAGAAAAACATCAGCCAGACAAAATAATGACCAAGCACGGATGCGACGTGCGCTAGCTCACGAGCGTGGGGTTGAACGAACATTGTTTAGACGACTCGGCGGCCGAACTTGCGTAATTAAAAGCTTAGCCGTTTGCGGACGTGTCGCGAAGGACAATGCGCCCGCCTTTGGCCAATTGATAGCGTTTGTCCCGCCAGACCGCGCGCTTGCTCAGATAACTGGCGCACCACACAGCAAAACCAAGAAGGTCGCGCACGGGATACAGCCAAGCGCGCTTGAGTGCGACGGGATCGCGCACGACACCCCAGCCTATGGTCCAAGACTCAACCATACGGTTAACAATGGCGCCGAGTAAAAACGAAACACCAATGGGCCAATGGTCCGTCATCGCGCCGGCAAGCAGACCGAGAGCACCATAAGGCATTGCAAAGATAAGCCCGGTGCCAAAGTGTCCTTTCGGGCGCGACCAGCGCGTGCCTTTTGCCCAACGTACCTGCCGGTCCCACATTCTCTGAAAGGTCATTGGCGGAACGACATGATCGATGATGTGCCGTGACAGAACCACGCGATAGCCCGCCTTCGCGATGAAATTGCCGATAACGAAATCGTTCGAAAAATATTCGGCAGTCACGCGATAGCCACCTATTTTTTCCACGGAATCCTTGCGCGTGACAATGGTCGGCCCCAGTCCAAACTTCATCCCTTCTAGCAAATTGGCGGTGACTACTCCCGCAGTCATTTCAATGGACATACCGATCGCGTCCATCGCCGACCAGAATCCGCCCGCGTTTTTCCCGCGATAGACGCACGTAAGCATGCCGACCGAAGGATCGAGCATCGGCGGTACGACCTGGGAAAGATAATCCGGTGCGACTTCAACATCGCTGTCGCTCGTGACGAGAATATTGTACGAAGCAATTTCGGCCATTCGCGTAAACGAGGATGCGGGAGGGTTCGGAAACTGCGGCGGACCGGTTACAAGGACGCGGCAACCGATTTCGGGATGGCGGGCGGCAACTTCTCGAATAACATCCAGCGCGGCGTCATTTTCTTCGTCCGCGGCAAAAATGATTTCGTAATCCGCCGCGTAGTCCTGGACGAAAAAACTTTCGATATTTTCGCGCAGACGCGGTTCCACTCCGTGCACGGGCTTGAGCAGCGAAACCGGCGGAAGCGTCTTGATTTCAGCTGCGACGCGTTTCTGTTCATGCGCTTCGCGGTGAAACTTTGCGGCGCCAATGAGCGCAAGAATCAGAAAAACGGTCGAAGACGCGATTCCCACAAACGCAAGCACGAACAACGTGTAGCCGGCGTAATGGATCCAAGCGCCCATTCAGCGCTCCTGCCTGGAGATCTGTTTACAGGAGGCGGGTGTGGACAGACCGCGAGAAAAGGCGACATCTCGGAAATACGCGACTGCGTCTTTGGGTAGCTCGGCGACAACTACGTCCGCACCTGCGCGACGCAGTTCGGCGGCACGTTCCTCTGAAGTGTAGCCCACGCATTTCATTCCACCAGCAACAGCGGCCTGCACGCCCGCGACGGAATCTTCCACTACGACGGCATCTTGAGGCTTGACGTTCAGCTTTTGCGCGGCGAGCAGGAAAATGTCAGGCGCCGGCTTGGGGTTGCGAACGTCCTCGCCTGTAATGACGATCGAAAAGTATTCGCCGACGCCGAGGACCTGCAAGGATTCGAGCGTGCGCTTGCGTCCAGCCGACGTAGCTAGCGCGCAAGGAATTCCTGCATCCCGTAGCTGCGGGAGGGCCTCCGGAATACCTGGCTTGGCTCGAAGATTCTTTGCCGCCAATTCGTAGAGCTCATCTTTGCGACGGCCCCAATGCTGAATTTCCGAATCGCTGAGCGGGCCAAGGTAGTGCCTCAGAATTTCGCGGCGAGGGTGGCCTGCATACAAAAAATCGACATTTATCGAATCGGGATTCAGGCCGGCTTCCGCAAGAAGAGACTTCCACGCCACCTCGTGAATCGGATGGCTATCAGCAACAACCCCGTCGAGATCGAAAATGACGGCCTTCAGCATGGCGAAAAAATGAATGAATTTCCGAATTTATTCGGCATTGGCCTGCGTCATGCGATGGCGGATCGCGCGGAAGATAGCGTGCGTCGCGCAAAGATGCGCGTCTTCGATGTGTTGCATATTGTCCGAAGGCACGACGAGGCAAAGATCGGCTAACGATTTGACGCGACCGCCCGCAAAGCCGGTAAGAACAAGGGTGCGAAGCCCAAGCTTGCGCGCCTCTTCCAGGCCCCGAACGACATTGGGAGAATTACCGCTCCCGGAAATTGCTAGTGCGGTGTCTCCTTTCTCGGCAAGGCCCACAAGTTGTTCGGAGAAAATATCCGCGTACGCAAGATCGTTGGCGAGCGCAGTAATCAACGGCACGTTGTCCGTCAAAGCCACCGTTCGCAGGCGCTTGCGGCCCGCGGCCACGGTTCCCTTTCCGATGTCACACGCAAAATGGGAGGCGAGCGCCGCACTCCCGCCATTGCCAAAAATGTAGAGCGCGCGGCCCCGTTCGTAATTTTCCCAGACGGCATCGGTCATCCGGTCGATCACAGAAAAATCGAGGTGGACCAATACGTCTTGCAGCGAAGCGAAATACTGTTTCGCTGCAACGCCGGAACCTGTGGCAATAGAGGCGTTTTTCATTTCTTTTGGTAGATTCTCGCGATCAAAACAGCCCACAAAAGTATAACGTGCCTATAGAATGGCGACAACGCTGTCCGCGACGACATTGCGGAAATGGCACGCTATGCGCTTCTGCCGACGGCGAGAATCGGATCGTTTCTCCCGTCATTGTGAAGGACCTGCGACCCTTCCGAAATCAAGGCGATAGACATTTCTCGCAGATTCCCAAGCGCTTCACGTACTTGTTGCTGCTTTTCCGCGCGGCAGCTCAAGAGCAGGAAGCCGCCGGCGCCGGCGCCAAGCAGCTTTCCGCCTTCCGCTCCCGCATCGCGCGCGATTTGATAGTTGGCCTCAACAACACTGTTTGTGATCCCGCTGGCGACGCCTCGTTTCAATTGCCATCCGCGGTGCAGAATTTCACCAAACGTATTCAGGTCGTTCTTTTCGAGTACAACGCGGAGTTCTGCCGCAAGCTCCACCATCTCTTCCACGCGGTGAAACTTTTCCTTTTCAGCCATGTTGCGAGATTGCTCGGTGAGAATGGAAGAAGCTTCCCGCTCCTGGCCAATGTAAAAAAGCATGAGCCGCCGGGAAAGCGCTTCACGCGTCTGCGCAGTGCATCGCACAGGTTCGACGTCGACGCTTCCATTCTCGTGGAAGCGGATAAAATTCAAACCGCCAAAAGCCGCAGCATATTGATCCTGTCTGCCGATGGGAGCTTTGACGCGGTCTAATTCAATTTCGCAGGCCGTGGATGCAAGTTGCTCCGGACTCGGCGATTTGCCGGAGCGCGTGTAGAGAGCATGCAAAAGGCCGACAGTAAATGCACTGCTGGATCCCATGCCAGTGCCAGCGGGAACATCGGCAAAGCTAGCGATTTCCATGCCGCGCTCAATTCCCAAGAGACTTAAACACTCGCGTACGATGGGATGTTCGATTTCCGCGACAGTCGAAACATCTTCGGTTCGTGAATACTTGATGCGAATCTTGTCGTGAAAATAAGGATGAATGGCGATGTACATCGCCTTGTCGATCGTACAGCTGACAACAGCGCCGGCTTTGCGTTTGTAAAACTCCGGCAAATCGCTGCCGCCGCCAGCAAAGCTCACGCGAAATGGAGTCTTGGTGAGGATCATGCGAGTTTTTCTTCCAGCGCCGCAAGTCCGGCCGGACTTCCCATGTCGTAAAAAGCCTCCGTCGTCACCCAAGCGTGCATTTCACCGCGCTCGATCAAGCGTGGGTAGATTTCTTCTTCCAGCGAACACCGCTGGCCAGGGGGCAGCAACCCCAGGATTTTTTTGCTCAAAACGACGGCACCCGCATCAATGTGGGTCATGCCCTCGGGATCGCCTTTTCGATAAGCTTCAACCTTTCCGTTACGGTTGACCAGCAGATTGTTTGGAACGTGATCAGCAGGGAGAGCGGAAAGAGCACCGGAAGGCTTCTTGTAGGCGACAATGAGCGCCTGGCAACGCAACAAGACAAATTGTAGAAAGAGGGCGGAGTAGTCGATCGGAAGAAACGTATCGCCGTTAAGCACCACAAATGTATCTTGCAGCTTCTCTTCCGCGTTTTTTAATGCGCCGCCGGTGCCGAGAGGCGCCGGTTCGTAGGAGTAGGAAATGTTCAGCTGAAATTTCCCGCCATCGCCAAAATATTCTTCGATGCGCTCCCCCAGATACGCGACCAGAAGCAACGAACGGTCGATTCCGCAGGCTTTAAGAAGCGCCAACTGATGCTGCAAAAAAGGGGTCCCAGCTACGCAGATCATCGGCTTCGGGATAGTCTCCGTAACCGGACGCATGCGCGTGCCAAGCCCTCCGGCCAGAATGACCGCCTGCGCGTTGTGCGCCCGGATGGACGAACCGTCCGATTTTCCAAATAAATGAGATGTCATTGGGCGCATGATAGTGGACCTTGGAGAACAAGGCCACTTGTACTGTGACTCCCGATTCCTATTGTGTCCGCTGAAATCGACGAAATGTTTTCGAGTCAGCGAACGGGAATACTATCCAACGAAACCAGCGCCACGCCGACGCAAACTAATAGCACGCCGGCCCAACGTGCCGCATTGACTTCTTCTTTGAGGATATATTTTGCGCCGAGCGTACCGACCACGTTGCTCAGCGCTGACGCGGGGATCACAAAGCTAATCGGTTGCCACGATAAAAGTATCAGCAACAAATAAAAGGAAATTGCCATAAGAGGAATGCCCACCCAGAACCAGCCGTTGCACACGGCGCGACTAAGAAATCTCAGAACTTGCTTCGGCCGCAACCGTTCCGGTTCACCCGTAGCCTTCATGCCATAAGTCATGGCAATCTCGCCGCCGGTCGTGGTGCATAAAAACAGTGCCAGAAGGAGAAACGTGGCCATTACGCGACTCCTTTCTGTGGTGCCACCACTTCAGTGGTGCGAGGCTTCGTCTGCCCAACCAGCATCACGCCGATACAAATCAGTACGACGCCAAACCAACGCCTCGGCGAGACGCTCTCGTGCAGAAAGATCACAGCCAGGAATGTGAGAACGGCGTACCCAAACGCACCGGCCGGCATCACGTAGCTGTAATCCGCCCAACTCAACACGGTCATATAGCAAATCATGAAGCCAAGCAGAAAGAAGATGCCCAGCCAGATAATCGGGTTGGCAACGGTGAGTCCAAACGCTTGCCCGAGGCCGCTGACGGTAAACCGCACGGCGCCGATCGTCGACATGCCGCGTTTCAACAGCAGATCGCCGACGTTGGCGCACACAACCATCGCCAAGACCATGACGAGCGTCTTTATCCTAAGCCTGCTCTCGCGTCCCATCGCTTAGTTCGTGTTAGTCGTTTCCAGATGCAGAAGTCGTGCCCGGAACGCTGACCATCGGCTTCGGCGCGTCGCCGCCCTGCCGTACCCACTTCCAGCGTTCTGAACGCAATTTCAGGAAGCTTGTCGCCTCATGGTAAAGCCGCTTGCGCTCGTGGCTATCCCAGAGAGCCTCGCGGACGATTCTCCACGCAACCCGCGGCCGGAAATAGTATTCGTCGTAGAACCGATTTACCGCGCCCATCATTTCTGTTTTTGAAAGATGCGGATATTCGATATGCGGCAACTGGTGACCGCTGTTGTCGGCCAACGCTTCAACACGCAGGAAACCTTCCTTCGACATCTGGTCGTGAAGTTCCGTACCGGGCATGGCATGGGCCAACGAAACCTGAATCGTTTCGCAATCCAGCTCTTTGGCGAAGTCAATCGTCTTTTCGATCGTTTCCTTGGTCTCTCCGGGCAAGCCAATGATGAAATCACCGTGGACCTTGATGCCCACCTTCTTGCAATTCTTCATGAACTCGCGCGCCATCTCGATGGTCGCGCCCTTCTTGATGTTCTTCAAAATCTGCGGATCGCCGGATTCAAACCCGACAATGAAGAGCCGTGCGCCGCCATCCGCCATCGCCTTCAGTTCTTCGTACTTGCTATGGCAACGGGCGGTGCATGACCACTGAAACTTCAACGGTTTGAATTTTTGGCTCAGCTCAATCGCTCGGTCCTTGCGAATGTTGAACGTGTCGTCATCGAAGAAAATTTCCTTCATTTGCGGGAAGTATTCCAGCGTCTTCTTCACTTCGCTGACGACGTTATCCACCGAACGAGTGCGCCACGCGTGGCCGGAAATCGTCTGCGGCCACATGCAGAACGTGCACATCGCCGGGCAGCCGCGCGTCGTGTAAAACGAGACGAACGGATGCAGCAGGAACGGCACGTTGTAGCGTTCGATCTGCAAATCGCGCTTGTAAATGTCCGATGCAAACGGCAACGCATCCAACTCTTCGGTATGCAACTGCGGCCGCATCGTGTTGTGAACGATCTTGCCGTCCTTGCGATAGCTGGCGCCGGCAATCTGGTCGAGCGGCTTGCCGTGAGCGTACTCGGCAACCGCATGGTCGAACTCGCCGCGCACGATGAATTCGATGTCTTCGCTGGCCATCAGCGTTTCGTCAGGACGAATGTGGCCGTGCGGACCCACGAACGCGATCTTCATCCCCGGATTCGCCTCTTTAATCTTGCGAATCAGCTTGATGTCGCTATGAAATCCAACCGTCGAGGTGTAAAGAACAAGAAACTCATAGGACTTGCAGATCTCAATCGTCTGCTGCCAGTTCACCTTGTGAGGCGATGCGTCGAGCAGCCGGCTACCGGGAATCAAACCGGCGGGATAGGTGAGCCAAACGGGGTACCAATAGGACTCAATTTCGCGGGTCGCGGGCCACCGCGAGCTAGCTCCACCGTCGAAGTTCTCAAAACTCGGCGGGTTCAATAGCAATGTCTTCATTACATCAGGCATTCGTCATCCTCAGTGTGGTGCAACGTCAAAGCCCTAAATTCTGTGCTCTGTGCGGGTTGCCGGGTTCTGCTCGACCGGCCTGCGTACTGTTACTTCTCCACTATTCTAGTGTACCCGACTTGGTGGCCGAGCCAAACCACAATCCGAGTGTGTTTCGAATGCTCATACGCTGTCTCGGTAGGTGGTGGCGTTGTGGCTTTCTTGCGCTTTTGCTACGAAATTTTAAGCTGGGTATCGGTCTGTGCTCGCTTGAGCCGTTCAAGGATCGCTTCAACCCAGTCTTTATGTTCCGGCTTCATCAAGACCGAGCGGAGGCAGGTCACCGTTTCCGAATCGGTGAGGCTTTCCAAACCGGCGCCGCTCCAAAACCGGCTCGGAAGCTCGGCAACCGCCAGATGCAAATCATACTTCGCTGCGGCGGCGAAAATCTTGCGCGATCGAGCAGAGGCTTTTTCCATTGTCGCCTCGCGCGGGAGAAATACCAAAATGTCTAATTCCGGCTCAAGCGCCGGAACAAAAACCCCTTCGTGCACGAGGTGGTGGTGGAAATGGAGAGCAGCCTCGCGTCCTGCTTCGAGCCCCTTCGCAAACTCACCGCCACGCTCAAGCGGCAACAATTTTTGCGTCGCCCAGAGCGCGGCGGCGGCGGCACCAGGCCGCGAACATTCAAGGCTGATCTCTCCCAGATGCAATTCGGCCGAGCTGAAATAGGTATATGGCGATTCATGCTTGTAGAGCTTCCCTACCGCCGGATCGCGAAACAGGACGCAACCGCACCCATAGGGCTGCAGTCCATGTTTGTGAGGGTCGATTACGATTGAGTCGGCGTCGGCCATGCATGCGAATGATTTCTCGGCTCGGGCACTGAGGTTCGATGCAAGTTTGAAATAGCCGCCGTATGCCGCATCCACGTGCACTCGGAATTCGTAGCGCTCTCGCAATGCCAAGATGCCAGCCAGCGGGTCGACCGAGCCTGTAGCTGTCGTTCCGAGAGTCGCAACGACCGTGCCGACATCACCATTCTTCAATTTCGATTCCAGCGCGTCGACGTCCATCCGACCGCTGTCGTCGCACGGAACCGAATCGAAGTCGAGCTGCAATACGGAGCTGATCCGTTTATGCGTATAGTGAGCCTGTTCACTAGCGACAATTTTCTTTCGCGACTGGAGCTTCCCGGAAACCCACAGCGCTTCCAGGTTGGCCATTGTTCCGCCACCACACAAGTGCCCGAGGAATTCCTTCCATCCAAACATCACGGCGATCTCTGCGACTGCCTCTTTTTCCATCGCAGAGGTAGCTCGCCCGCCGTCCAATGCATGGTTGTTAGGGTTGACAAACATCGCCAACGCATAAGCCAAGCGCGCAATCGGATGCGGCGGCTTGAGCATCTGCCCGGCGTATAGCGGGTGAAAGTAAGGAAAATTGTCCTGCAGTCTCTCGGCGGTCGCCAGAAGAACCTCTAGCAGTCGGTCATTGTTCGTTCGTCGCGGCGCAAATTCCGGCAAATGGCGAAATCCGTCGTCGAGTCTGGCCAGCGCTTCGCCCAGAATGGTGAGGCTTTTTGAATCAAGCATGGGGATTGCCGGAATTCACTCGCTCTGTTACTCCATGACCTTATCAATTTGCCCGGCGGTCCGCAGCAACTCCACTTGCGCCTGCTGTCGCTGGAACGTGGCATCGAGATACGCCATCCAGCGGTCGCTTTCTTCCAACCTTGCGCGCTCGACATCCCGCAGATTCGTTTTTCCCTCTTCGAATTGAGCTTGCAGCGCGTTCACGCTTTGTTGCGCCAATTGCAGCTGGAGCCGCGCGACTTCCTTTGCGGCGTCCACCTCCCGCAAGCGCCGCGTCTTCTTCTTTACATCCGCGCTGACCTGATTTTTCTTATTCTCAAGCGTCGCTTTCGCCACTTGCAGATTCACGTCAGCCAATCCCACTGCCGCTTTCGTTCGCGCGCTGAAAATCGGCATCTGCACCTGAACGCCCGCATTCAGATTGTTCCGCTGAAAGGTCTGGAAGAACTGATCGTAATTATTGAACTTGGCCAGCAAGCTGTAAACACTCACCAACTCCACCGTGGGCAGATAGCCACCTTTTTCGCCGTGGTAACGAAACTCTTTCGCGCGGACATCCGACTGCGCCAGCCGAATATCCGTATTGTTTTCCATCGCGAGCGCAACCAGATTCGCGCCTTCCTGCTCAGCAGCTCCGGGAAGTTCATCCGCGGCCAACTCAAACTGCTGTTCCGGTCCCAATCCCAATTGATCTCGCAAATACGTTTCCAGTTCTTCCTGCCTGGATTCGAGCTGCAGAACTCTTTGCGCGACCTGCGCTTTCGTTAGTTGCGCCCGCGTCACTTCCATCGGCAATTCGAAACCTTCACTCGCACGTTCCTGCGTCACACCCAAAATCTTCTCTGCGCTGTCATTCTCTTTGCGCAAGAGCTCGAGCGAGTGCCTTACCTTAGCGAGCTCCAGATAGGCTGTCGCCGTGCCCGCAATCACAGCGCTTCGCATATCTTCGAGAAGGATTTTCTGCGCTTTCGCTTGTTCCTGTTGCTCCTTCGCAGCTCCGCGCAAGGGCAAATTGAAAACCTGCTCCGTGTACGTCACGTTGAAGATCGAAGGCGCCCGTCCTCCGGGAGTCTCTGGAATGCCGTAGGTGTATCCCGCTCCCGAACCGACGTACAAATTCGGCAGGAAATCGGCTTTACCGATCATCGCGGCCCGGTCCGCCACCGAAGCCTGAATCCGCGCGATCTTGATGTCCTTGCTGTTCTGCAAGGCCAGCTCAAGCGTGCGCCTTAGCGTCAACGCAATCGGCTGCGGCGTTTGTTGTGCGCATAACGCGGTTGCGGCGGCGCTCGATAGGAGCGCCGCGATCACAGTTCGCTGGAATCGTCGCATTGTCATACTCCGTAAAATAGTTGTCTCGGAACTATTCGTAACGCAGAGACTCGATCGGCTGCAAGCTTGACGCGTTGTTCGCCGGTAGATAGCCAAAGAAGAGCCCCGTAGAACACGACACGACGAAAGCGACTACAACACTCAGCGGCGAAATTGGCACACGCAGGTTCCCCGGCAGGAAAAATTGCGCCGCTACCGGCACCGCCAACCCAATCAAGATTCCCAATACCGCGCCGCCACCGCTGATCAGAAATGCTTCAATCAAGAATTGATAAAGAATATCTCGCCGCGGGGCACCAATCGCTTTTCGAATTCCAATCTCACGCGTGCGTTCTTTCACCGTGACCAACATGATGTTCATGATGCCGATCCCACTGATCAGCAACGCAATAAACGCAATCACGATCAGTACAATCGTCAAAGCCAGCGAAATGTTTTGCGCCGCGACCAGGATCGCAGTCAAGGTCTGCACATTGTATTCTGCTTCCGGTGGATGCCTGCTGCGCAGCAGCGCGCCGACTTGTTTCTGAACCCGGGGGACATCTTCCGAACTACCCGCTTGCGTATCCAAGACGCGAAGCACGTCAGTCCCCGTGTACGACTTCATGAGCCCAAACGGGATCAACACGGATTCATCTTGAATGTCGGACAGTCCATAAGTCTCGACGCGTTCTTTGAAAACACCAATCACGGTGAACGTCAACTCGCCCATGCGTAGCTGCTGACCGACTGAACTCTCATGGCCATACAACTTTTCGGCAAGTTTGGCTGTAATCAGGCAAACCTTGCCCCGGCTCGCCATATCCGTCACATCAAGATAACGTCCGCGAACCACAACCAGCCGCTTGATAGTCTGATAGCCGTCCGTCACGCCAATCAAGGTTACCGGGCGCACCTTTCCCTCGGCAACTACGGACATAAGCAGGTCACTTGTCCCGGCCACTTGCACAACACCTGGAATCGACCGCGTCGCTTCCATGTCTTGTAGTGTCAGCTCATGACTTATCGGCTGCGACTTATCCGGCGTTTTGACCACTTCCACCCACACCAGATTTGCGCCGACGCTCTCAATCTGCGAGATAACGAACTTCTTGCTCGTCAGTGCAACGGTTACGACCAAAACGATGGAAGCGCTCCCAATGATGACGCCAAGCGACGTCAGCGCGGCACGCAACTTGTTCGCGCGGAGTGCATCTATTGCGACCGTAAACGTTTCGTGCAAATGCATCGTGTTCTGGCTAGTGCTTCTTGACCCTCTTCAAAGCTTCGTTCGCGTACCGGTTCTTCGGTTCCAGCTTCAAGGCGGTCTCATATTCAGTCGTGGCTTCCTGCAGATCATTTTGACGCTCGCGCAAACGTCCCAGCCAAAAATGGCCCATTGCTGGCGAAGGATAAGTATTCCGCTTTGGCGTATTGCTAAGGTAAGCACGAATTGCATTTTCTGCTCCGGGCAGCCCCTCACCCCGCAAGATTGCGGCCACCGCCCGATAAAATGAGCCTCTTGGATCTCGCGGATTCAGCTTCTCGCCTAGTTGAGCCACAGCGACCAATCGATCAGGTTGTTCGCGCTTCATCGCATAGTCGCCGATGTCGTAGGCGAGATCGGCCGACGTTGGATTGCTGTCGAGCGCTTTGGTAAATTCGGCGTCTGCGGCCGCATACTCTTTTTTCTGGCGGCGACAATTCCCTCGGGCATAGTGCCCTTCCGCCGCATCCAGCGCCGCGATTCTCTCAATCTCGCGCGCCGCTTTGTCCTCACCCCCGCCCACGAGACCAGGTGCGGTGCAATCGAACTCAATCAGCGCTTGCATCGCGGAAAAATTACGTTCGTCCAGTTCCACCGCCGCGGCGAATTCCTTCCTCGCTTTCTTTGCAAAAGAAATCGCGGCAAACCATCCCGCCCGATCCGCTCTTTCGCCAGACGCCCTACCCAGCCACTCGTGGTTAAGCGAATTCTTCGGATCGATCGCAATCGCCCTTTCGGCACTAGCGCTGGCTCGCTCGAAATCCTGCATTTCGTAATACGATTTTGAGAGCAGCAGGTAAATTTCGGAATTTTGCGGTTCCGAAGCACTGGCCGCCTGTAATATCTGAATGGCTTTTGGATACTCACCTTCCGCATAAGCGCGTAACGCCGCTTCTACGGCCTCGCTTCGATTCATTGCGTTCGTAGCTGCGGCCCCGACTAGCAGGAAAGCCGCCATCCCCCAAAACTGTCGTTTAACTCCCATTGGACCGGCCCAGATAATCCGACGCATCCGGATTTGTCACTTGCACCAGCATGCCGTCTCGCAAATCAAAATCTCCCGGCAACGCCACCAGTTCCCCTCCACTCAGTCCCGCCACCACTTCATAATTCGCCGTATCGGCAATCCCCACAACAATTGGCCGCTTCTCAAGCGATTTTTTCCCGACGTTAATGCCCCCATCTTTCACCACAAAAACGAATCTCATTCCCCCGCTCGACCCAACGGCCGAGCGCGGCACAGTTAGCACGCCCGTCCGCTCTCGCGCGCTGATTCGCACATCGACATTAATGTTCGGAAGCAGTTCCAACTTTTCGTTGTTCACGGAACACAACAACTCGCCTACGCTTCGTGAGTTGCGGGATACCACTTGCTTCGGTATCACCGTCGTCTTTCCTTCCCAACTGCGATTCGGCAGTGCATCCCACGTAATGCGAACAGCTTCGTTCGGCTCGAGCCCACCCAGTTCCGGCTCATCCACAAAGGCGCGGACGCGAACTTGGTGCAAGTCCGCCATCTCGGCCAGCAAATCGCCGACTTTCACAAAATTGCCTTGCTTCACCGGCAGTGAATAGAGCGTCCCGTCGGCTGGCGCAGCGATTCGGCCATCGCGAACCTTGTCGTTCAGCGCGGCCACCTCGTTTTGTGCTTGCTGTACCGCCAACTGGAATTTGCCGGCGTCAAGTTTTACGGATCGGTCGAACTCCTGCTTCACCGCGGTCAAGCGGTCGACTTCCGTCTGCGCCTTCGTCAACTCCACTTCATTCGCGGCAAGTTCATCTTTGGTCGCCGCCTGCTGCGCGACCAGTCTCTGCAAAGCATCGTGGCTGCGCTTGATCCGGTCTCGCTCCGCTAGCGCCTTTGCCAAATCGCCGGAAGCCTTCGCCGCCGCGTCCGATCGCCCGCCGCCCAGCGCCGCCCGCAAATCATCCTGCGCCTGCAATAAGCGTGATTGTGCTTGCGCCATCTGCGCAGCAGCGTCCTTCACGTCCAACTGCAGCAGTAGTTGACCCTTCTTAACCGACTGCCCCTCGGTGACGTGCACTTTCTCCACAAACGTATCGAGCTGCGCCCGCACCACAAAAGGTGAAACCGGTTCTACTTTTCCATTGGTCGAAACTGAAGCCACCAGGTTTTCCCGTGCTGGCCTCACGGCCATAATCTTCGCAACGGGTTGCCGCCCGCTGAGCCGCACCAACAGGTACGCCACAATTCCCGCGGCTACCAAAAAAATCAAAATGCGGTTTCGAAGTTTGCGTTCCATACGTTGACTGGTTGCGCCTCACGCCGTTCCGGCACACTTAGTTCTCAAAACGCCGCCGGCGTTCTCCAAATTTCTGCCAAACTATTTACAAAAACTTGCCTGCCGCCGCCCAGCGGGAAATCGTTCCCTATCAGTTTACAAGAGCATTCCCACTTGCACTATATAAAGACTGCCATATCTTGCTTACAGTCAAAGAGATGCGGGGGACGCCGCGAAAGATGCAAGTCTTTGTCCCGGGCAGCCGCTCGGTCATTTATCGCCTCCGCCTTCTGTTGTAATCTTTCTACACCACAGACGTATTACAGTCAGAACGGTTGCGCTCTTTGATTCAGGTCTCCGGTGGGGTGTGCCAGTGATTGAAGCCCGTAGTCTGTCCAAGCGGTTCCAAGACAAAAAGCGCGGCGAAGTGAATGCCGTCGATAACGTCACATTTACAGCGCGGCCAGGCCAGATTTACGGTCTCCTCGGCGCAAACGGAGCCGGTAAAACGACCACGCTCCGCATGCTGGCCACCATCCTCGAGCCCACCGACGGAACCGCTATCGTCGACGGCCACGACGTCGTCGAATCGCCGGAAAAAGTTCGCGCGTCTGTCGGATTCCTGTCCGGTGGCACCGCACTCTACCCGCGTCTCACCGCTCAGGAAATGGTCGAATACTTTGGCCGATTGAACGGCCTCGACGAGGCCACCCTCAAGAAACGCCTCGACGCTATTTTCGACCGCCTTGACATGAACGAATTTCGCGACCGGCGCTGCGACAAGCTCTCCACCGGCATGAAGCAAAAAACCTCTATAGCGCGGACGCTGGTTCACGACCCACCGGTAATGATTTTTGACGAGCCGACATCCGGCCTCGACGTGATGACCGCTCGAACCATCATGGGCTTCATCAAGGAATGTCGCGACCGCGGCAAAACGGTCATCTTCTCCACGCACATCATGACCGAAGTGGAAAAGCTCTGCGATATCGTCGGAATTATCCAATCGGGAAAGCTCCTTACCGAAGGAACGCTCACCCAGCTTCGCGAAAAGCACGGCGAACAGGATTTGGAAGAGATTTTCGTCAAAGTCGTGGCGCCGTTGTACGTCGAGCCGGAGGCCAAGTAAATGTCGCTCCGAAATATTGGAATTGTCTACCGTAAGGAATTGAAGGAAGCACTTCGCGATCGCCGCACCGTGATTGCGAGTGTTGTCATCCCGCTCTTTTTGTTTCCACTCTTGAGCGTCGGCTTCATCGCATTAGTGAGCAATATCGTCAATAAAACGGAAGAAGCTTCTCCAAAAGTGATGGTCATTGGAGGCGATGACTCTCCCGGGGTGCTGGCGGCTTTGAAGGCAACTCCAAAAGTCGAAATCGTTCCTGCGACTCCGAACTGGAAAGATTTAGTCGTCGAAAAAGACATTCCTATTGCCGTCGAGATTCCCGCAGGATTTGACAAAGGTATGGCGGATCAAAAGAAGCTGGAAGTCTTCATCTACAAATACACCGGCGAGCTAAAATCCGAGACCGCCGCAGGAAAACTGAATGATTCGCTAAGGACGTATCGAGAGAACGTTGTAAAGAGCCGCGTCGCGGCGCAAAAACTGTCCGAGGAAGTTCTGAATCCGTTCCAGGTAACACAGAAAAACGTCGCGCCAGCGGAAAAATCAGGCGTAGCCCTTTTCTTCGGCGGCTTTATCGCATATATCGTCGTGTTTCTCTGCTTCAACGGCGGAATGCATCCCGCAATTGACTTGACCGCCGGCGAAAAAGAGCGCGGCACCATGGAGACAATTCTTTCCAGCCCGATTGCCCGCTCTCACCTTGTAATCGGAAAATTCTTGCTCGTCCTCACCACCGCACTCTCGACCGCAGCGCTTTCCGTCATCTCCATGGGTATTTCCTTCGCGCTGGTCCATGCATTTCAAGCCAAAGCCGCTGAGGCCGGAAAAGAAGGCATGGAAATGCACATCGGCATCGGCGCCGCGCTCTCCGTGTTCATCATGGCAATTCCATTGGCCGTTCTATTTTCCTCGGTACAGCTCATGATCGCTTCCTTCGCAAAAACCTACAAAGAGGCACAGACGTATCTCGTGCCCCTGATTTTCGTCGTCATCATCCCGGCAATCGCCGCAATGTTGCCGATTGACCTGAGCGCGAAGCTCGCGCTCGTACCCATCCTCAACGTCAGCCTGCTCTGCAAAGAGCTTGTCATCGGTACGTATCACTGGCCCTACATCGCGATCATTTTCGCGTCCACCTCCGTTTACGCCGCAGTCGCCTTGTTCCTGGCGGTGAAAATGTTCCAACGCGAATCCGTGCTCTTCCGCTCCTAGCAGACAAAGAGCAGGAACCCGACGGACCCTTTCTTCGTATCAATACATATGAAGCGGCTCTACCGCATCCTCGCGACCCTGATTCTTCTTCCAATCGGGCTCTCCGCCATCGCTGGCTGGTTCGCTGGCCCGATGTTTCTGCATCCCATCAAGCGTCCTCTGACCGCAAGCCTGATTCGCGAGGCCGACGAAAGTTTCAAGCACGCACACGGCACGCGGGAAGATATTGCCGTCCGCGCTCCGGATGGCGCTTTGTTACGCGGCTGGAAGGTTCGCGCGGAAAAGCCCAATGGCTCCTGGGTTCTGCTGTTCCACGGAGTCTCTGACAACCGCATCGGCGTTATCGGCCAATCCGAATTCCTTCTCCAGAACGGCTACTCCGTCGTGATGATGGATTCTCGCTCCCACGGCGACAGCGAAGGCCCCATCGCCACCTACGGCTGGCTCGAACGAAAAGACGCGAGCGCAGTCATTGACGCGCTAGAACGTTCCGAACATCCTCGACATCTTTTTGCGCTCGGCGAATCCATGGGAGCGGGACTCGCCTTAGAATCTGCCGGCGCCGATCCGCGCATCGAGGCCGTCATCGCGGAGGCGTCTTTCGCCAATCTGCAGGAAGCCGCATACGACTACGCCGGCCTCCGCCAATACCCCTGGCTGGGCAAGACGCTATTTGCTCCCGGCGCGTGGCTGATGGTCTATCGAGGTGAGCATCTTGCCGGTTTCCCAGGCGCCGAAGTTTCCCCGGAGAAAGCTGTCGCGGCACGGGCGTTCCCGGTCCTTATCATCTGTGATGCCGAGGATCACGCTCTTCCCTGCCGCCACAGCGAAATGATTTTTCGCGCAGCGGTTGGGCCGAAAGAATTTTGGCGCGTTCCTCGTGCATACCACACCGCCGCTCTCGGTTACGAGCCGGACGAATTCAGAAAGCGTGTTTTGGGTTTTCTGGATCGTTTGCGCAACAATCAGTCGGCCATCGCCAACTAGATCGCTTTCAGCACCATTAATATGCGGTCATCTTCGTAAATCCCGCCCCGCGCGTGCGCATTCACCGCTTCCAACACGCCGTCCATTATTTCTTGCGGAGCCAGCGCTCGCAGGCGTGTTACCAATTCCGCCAGACGCGGCCGTCCAAATTCATTTCCTGCTGCGTCCATAGCTTCCGTGATTCCATCCGTGCACGCTACGAGCAAATCATCTTTTCGCAACACAAGCTCAGCCGATTGATACTCCTGGTCGGGCAGCAGACCGACTACCATCCCTCCCTCCGTCAGCCATTCACACGACCCCTCCGCGCGAATCACCGCGGGCGGCACATGACCCGCATTTACATACCGCAAGTTCCGGCCGCTTTCATCGAGCGCGGCCAAAAACATGCTCAAGTATTTCGTTCGCCGTCCGCCTGCTCCGGCAATGATCATTTTCTGATTGATCGTGGCCGGCAGTTTTTCCAGCGGCCCGGGCTGATCCACCAACGCGTGCAAGGTCGCTTGCACGTTCGCCATTACCAACGCCGACGCCGCACCTTTTCCTTCCACGTCCGCCACCACGATCAGGAGTCCACCAGACTCCGGAGGCGCCAGTCGCACAAAATCGTAGTAGTCCCCCCCGACCATCTGCGACGCGCGATGCGACACGGCAATTTCAACACCCGGCACAATGGGCGGCGAATCCGGCAACAAGCCCGCCTGAATCTCACGTGCCAGTGACAAATCGCGTTCCAACTTCTCTTTTTCAACCCGCTCCCGGTGCAGTTGCGCCTTTTCCAGGGCGATGGCCACGTGCGCGCTGAGCGCATCCAGAAATGCCTCGTCCTCAGTCGTAAACGCGTCTTCTTTGTTCAACAGTTGCAGCACGCCGACAATTTCTCCGCCTTCATTTCGAATAGGCAGGCATAGCAGGCTTCGCGTCGTAAATCCCAGCCGCCGGTCCACGTCCGGTTCGAACCGCGGATCCTCATACGCATTTTCGAGCCGCACGGACTTTCCATTCTGCGCCACCCATCCGGCAATGCCGCGGTCAGCCGGCAGCCGAATCACCTGTTGCTCCAAACCGAGACCGACGAGAGACCAGATTTCATTTTTTTCGGCGTCAACTAAAAATACCGTTCCGCGTCCGGCGCCCGTCTGCCGCGTCGCAATCTGCAGAATGATATGAATCAGTTCGCCCAGATCCAACGTGGAATTCAGCTTCTTTGTCGCTTCAATGATGCTGGACAACTCCTCCATGGTCCCGCGTCGCTCGGCCAGTGCGAGCGCGAGCGCCGCAAAGCGCGCCAGCAATTCAAGCTGTGATTTCGTTTCATCGGAAAATGCACTCTCTCCTTGTACCTCCAGAATCCTCATCCGAAAATCGTCGCTGCCAAGCGCACCCGTCCAAATCGTTGACGGCAGATCGTTTTTTTCTGTCGTAGCGGTCCGCTCCAGACGCGCAGCGCCTTCCGGCAGCGTCCCGATCTCCGCCCAGATGTCCGCAACCTCTTGTTCCATGCGCCACAGTCGCGCTCCGACAGCACCCGGAAGCGCCGTCGCCGCCCGCACGACGCGCAACGCCAGTTCGTTGGCGGGGATGCGGCCTTCCAGTTGGCCAAGGCTTTCCGCTAATTCCGGAGGAACTCGTGCCGTTGCGCTTTGGCGCGGGGTGCTTTGCGGCGTGCGTTGTCGGGTGGGCTTCATTCGGGACGTGCCTTCGTCCGCGGCACGCGCCGCATAGCCTAACAAGAGAATCGTAGGATGAGAAGGGCGCAGCGAACTTTTTACTTCGGACTGTTCGACGCCTCCTGGTTCGTTTCCCGTTCTTGGCTCAGTCGCCGCACTGTTTCCCGAAGTCGAACCGCCATCGCGGCAATCGTCTCCAGACGCAGCTGAGCACCCTGCGGCAATTTTCGAAACGTATCGCAATCAGCGCCCGGCTCAGGATTCTGCCTCGTCAAAAAACGGCGGGCTCTCCGGCACATCACCGAAGAGCCCGTTCAGTTTCGTATTGTTGCTTCAACGGCCGCTTGAATCCGGCCGCTATTCTTAGTACGTCGCGCCCTCCGGCACGATCACGAAGTCCACGCGCCGGTTCGCCTTTTCCTGGCCCTTTTCCTTGGACGCTTCGCCAACGCGCGTCGAAATGCGCGCCGCGTCGATGCCCTTTTCGCCGAGGTACTTCTTCGCAAGCTCCGCACGTGTCGAAGCCAGCTTTGCTGCCTTCGGCTCCTTTGCGTCCGCGTAGCCCACGATCACGAGCTTGGCCGTCGGGTCGTTCTTCAATCGCAGCGCCACGTCGTCGCCCACGCGTTTGCACGCGTTGTCAAACCGCGATGCGCCCGCCGCGTTGTATCCGCAATCGCCAGCTTTACTTGACTGTGGCGGGGGTGGTGGCTGTTGCACGTCCACGTTCGTCGAAGATTCCGCCGTGCCGCCCCTGCCGTCGCTCACGCCGCATTTCACGGTGTAGCTTCCCGGCTGCAGCCCGGTCGAATCAAACGTTGCCTTTGCGCCGTCGCCGCTCACCTGACCCGAAGTCGCGCTGTACGTGTACGTCACCGGATCGCCGTCCGGGTCGCTCGCCGTCGACGTGATTCCCGTCCGCTCGCCCGGCATAATCGGGCTGCGGTCCGTCGTGCAAGAAATGACCGGATTTTGGTTCGGCTTCGGCTCCACTTTCAGGTCTGCCGAGCAGCTAGCCGTGCCGCCCTTGCCATCATCCACTTTCGCCGTCGCTGTGTAAGTTCCCGCCGCCAATCCCGCGGGACTCCAGCGACCATCGGCGCTCGTTCCTTCAATCGTTCCGCCCGTCGCTGTGTAGCTATAGCTCAGCGTATCGTTATCCGGGTCGCTCGCGTTCACGTGCAGCGCCACCGCATCGCTCGATCCCGCAAACACCGAAGCCGGATTCACTGAACAAGCCGCAATCGGCGGGCGATTTGCCGGAGGCGGAGGTGCAGATTCTTTTATTCCAAACCGCAGTACCAAACCGGTGCCGAGGCGCAAATTGTTCTGTCGTCCGCTCGACCCAACATTCGCCCCGTCAAAATTCGTCAACAGATAATCAATCTGCGCGAACCGCCACGCAAGATTCTTCGTCAACACAACGTCCACGCCCCCGCCCGTTGCCATCGCAAAAACGTTTTTCGAACCCGCTCCGGTCAACCCGCCTCCGGCGCGTGCACCACCAAACAGGAACTCGGTGAACGGCACGAAGTGATCGAACCTGCGCATATTCAGCCGTGGGCCAAACAGGAATGTCGTTAGTCCGCCGTCAGTCTGTGTCCCGCTCAGATTTCGCGTATACGCGTAGCTGCCTACTTCTCCCGTCAATCCTAAAATTCGCGAAGCGTTGTACGTGAAGCTCCCCGTCGCTCCCTGATTGCCGAATGAATTGAACGGATCGCCAGGATGGAAATCCACGTAGCTGTAGCCCACGCCAATTTCGTACCGCGGTAATACTTGTCCCGGTGCCGTCGCGTCCGCCCCTGCGGCAGGCGCTGGCGTGGGGAACGGCGTTAACCGCGGCGTGGCGGCCAACGCCCACGGGCTCTTCGAGACCGCGAACGGATTACTTGCACCGGTTGGAACTGGCGCTGCCGTTTCTGCTGTCGTAGCGTTCTTGTCCGCATCCTTCTGCTGGGCCACTGCAGGCAAACCAGTACACGCCCCTATCGCCAGAACTGCAATCCACTTCCGCATCGTCTTCCTCCATAAAATTGTCATTCAAATAGTCAACTTTATCCCGCCGCTCCCGCACACTACTTCCGCCGTCCTAGGTCCCTTGTGATTTTCTGGGAGTCCTGCGCCTCCACTTCTTTCGCTGTGGTCTGCGCGCGGCTGCCTCCGCGGGCACATTCTTAAGGGAGTTCCACCCCCGTCCTCTAAATGCGCGGTGCCAATAGCCTATTGCAGACCTGCTCTTTCCTGCAAGTCCTTCCTGCTCCCTTACTCTCGCTTTCCGTTTTTCTCGTCGCAGTTGGTCATGCTAATCTTTTCGAGGAGGATGAAAATGTGCCGCAGCATCAAACCTCTTTTCAATTTTGATCCGCCCGTCACTCCCGACGAGATCCGCGCCGCTTCTCTTCAATTCGTCCGCAAGATCTCCGGCTTTCACAAGCCATCCAAAACCAACGCCGCCGCATTCGAACTCGCCATCGACGAAATCGCCGGCGCATCCCATCGCCTCATTCGCTCCCTTGAAACCACCGCTTCTCCGCGCAATCGCGAACTCGAAGCCGCCAAAGCCAAGGCTCGCTTCCCCAAGCCAGTAACCGCGATTGTTCTTGACAAACTCACAACAGAAGACCAATCTACCCAAACGTAAGTTCCGCTCTCCCCACGTAAGCTCTCTCCAATTTTTGGCAAAGAGGTTCCCCTATGTCATATCGCTTTTCTGTTTCTGTTGCCTTCGTTTGTGCCGCCGTTCTCTCCGCGGGTTGTGAGAAAGAACGCATCGCCGTCACCACCTATCATTACGACAATCTCCGCACAGGCTGGGACCGCCACGAAGAGCATCTCAAGCCGCACAACGTTCAAAGCGCGAAATTTAAAATGCTTCACTCTGTCGTCCTCGACGACCAAGTCGACACCCAGCCCCTCATCATGCCTCACATTAAAATCACCGCCGGTTCCGGTGCCGGCGAACATGAAGTCGTCTATGTCGCCACCGAAGGCAATACCGTTTACGCGATCGACGCAAAATCCGGCACCATTCTTCTTAGCCCAAATTTTGGTCCGCCCGTGGCCACGCCGCTCGGTTGCTCCAACAACGGACCCAATGTCGGCATCGACGGCACTCCCGTCATCGACCATGAATCAAAAACCATGTATGTCATCGTCTATACCATCGAAGCTGGCAATCCGGTTTACCGACTTCACGCACTCGATCTGGCCAATCTGGCCGACAAACTTCCGCCCGTCCTCGTCTCGGCTTCCCACCAGCTCTCCGATCACACCACGTTCAATTTCGACGCTCGCTACCAGCGCCAGCGCCCCGCTCTGCTCATCGCCAACGGCAACGTCTACGCCGGTTTCGGCAGCTTCTGTGATTTCGCCGCCAACCATTCCCGCGGCTGGCTCCTCGGATGGAAAACCGGTACACTCACCCCGCTTCCCGCCAATCAGCTCGACGACACTCAGGCCACTTCCCCGAACAGTTTTTTCCTCTCCTCCATCTGGATGTCCGGATACGGCGTCGCCTCCGATTCTTCCGGCAATCTCTTTTTCATCACCGGCAACTCCGATTACAGCGGCACCACTTACGACGGCGTCACCAACATCCAGGAAAGTGTCGTCAAACTTTCCGGCGATCTCAGCACCGTCCTCAGCCTCTTCACTCCTTCCGATCAGGCCAGCCTCGAAGCTGCCGACAACGATTACGGGTCCGGCGGCGCTCTCCTTCTTCCCGATCTTTCCGGCACGACGCCGCATCTCACCGCCGCCGCGGGCAAAGACGGCCGCATGTTCATCCTCAATCGCGATAGTCTTGGTGGCTACACTCCCGGCGGCCCCGATAAATTCGTCGGCAAAGTGGACATCGGTGCTTGTTGGTGCGGCCCTTCCTACTTCTCCCACGACGGCCCCCGCATCGTCAGCAGCGGCGGCACCAACGTCAATCTCTGGAAAGTACAAACCACGCCGTCCTTTTCCATCACCAACGAAGGTTCTTCTCCCGCCCTCAGCTCTGGTCAGGATGGCGGCTTCTTCACCGCCGTCTCCAGCGACGGCGACGACGACATCATCATCTGGGCCGTCTCTCGCCCAACCAACAACAGTCCCGCCGACGTTTCTCTCTACGCCTTCGATGGAAAACCTTCCGGCTCTACTCTCACGCAACTCTTCAGCGGCGTCGCCGGCACCTGGCCCAACACCGGTGGCAATTCCAACATCGTTCCCGTCGTCGCCAACGGCAAAGTCTTCGTCGCCACCAACAAACAACTGTCTATTTTCGGTTTGCAGTGAAGGGAGAGCACATTATGAAAAAGTCGTCCGCGTTCACACTTGCCCACGCCATTCTGTTTTTCGCCGCCGCCGGATTTTTCACGCCCGCGCTATCCTGTTTCGCAAGAACTCCGCAGGCCGCCGCCCCGCAGAGTAAAGAAACTCAACGCGCCGTCTACGGAACCATTCGCTCCATCGACGCTTCAACTCTCACCATCGAGACCCGCGACAAGAAAATGGTCAAGGTCAACACCAAGGCCGCCATCGAATCCCGGCGCGCCGGCGTCCTCATCGTCGGTCGCACCGTCTTAGTCCACGGCTCCTACGACGCAAAAGGCATGCTCCAAGCCTCCGCCATTCAACGCGCCAAAGCTTCTCCCACCCTCTGGCCCGAAGACAAATAGTTCCACAATTTGTCATCCCGAACGGAGTGAGGGATCTGCTTTTTTCCTGCGTCGCTCAACAACCCGGCGGGCAGTGGGAGCGCGATAGGCGATCGTATTCCCTGCAAAAGTCCTGGTGGCTTGGAGAGTAGTGGCATACGGCATTGGCCTGCGGACAAAGCGCCGAGTGATGGCTGAGTTCGTCGATTTAAAAAAAGGAGGGCCGGAAAAGAAAGCGGCCCTCTTGGTTTCGGGATTTGGCGTCGCGTCTAAAAGAACAAGCGCAGTCCGAGTGCGATGTGGCGCGGAGAATTGAATTGCGAGTTCAGCACGCCAAAGGAAGACGTGCCTTGCAAATTCAGTCCACCGGAACCGTACTGGCCCGGATCGGAAAACTCCATGTGGTTGAGCGCATTGAAGAATTGGGCCGAGAAGGTAAACCCAACATTCTCGGTGATTTTCGTGGTCTTGGCCAGGGAGAAGTCCAGGTTCCGGCGATGCTGGCCATAGAGTGGGCCGAGATCATTGGCCCGGCCATCGAGGCCGAGTACTACGGGCCGGAACATGTTATAGACAGCTTGCGGGTCGGCAAACATATTCACGTTACCGGTGTTATCGCCCTGGCTGCCGATGCCTCCAGTTGATACAACGCCGTAGTGCGGTGAACGGCTGATCCTGCCGAGGTTCGTTCCTTGCAGCGGCACGAAGCCCGAACAGAAAGGCGCGTTGCCTTGACCGAATTCGTCGAACGAGCCGGTGTAGGTTTCCTCCACCAAGCCACTATTCCACTGGAATATCGGAGCGAATGTCCAGCCGCCGATGATCTTGTCTAGGACGGCGTTCCCGCCTCCGAGCTTGTGTCCATTGCCGAGGGGCACCTGATAGAGGGCGAGCATGTTAAAGACCCAGCGAGTATCGAAGGGAGCAGGTCCGTAGTCGTAGCGCAGGTTAAAGGGAACGGACGGGTTAGCCTGGGTGTATTCCTGGTTGATGCCGACCGTTCCGAGCGTATGGGATCAGGTGAGGTTGGCGTTCATGGTCAAGCCGTGACCGGTGCGTTTTTCCACCTTAAGGATACCCGCCTGATAGTTCGAGAACCCGAGTGTGGTGTTCCCGAGCATGGAATTGTAGCCCTGGAGATCGGCGGGAAGCGTTGGTTGGCCGCCAAAAGCGGTAAAGGTTGAGTCGAGGTCCTGCCAGAGGCCATAAACGTATTCGGTCGTAATGTTGCCTGTGCCAGAATGGGCTGCAGCTCTCACGGGGCAACGGAAGATCGAGAAAAGGGGGCAAACAGGCGTTCACGTCCCGACTGACTGCCTGACGACAAACGGGTCATACCGCACTGCACACTGCGATACTCCGCCGCCAGCAATGCGCAGCGCCTCCACCTACCAGGGTTGGTTGCGGCCCACGCGCGCGACGTCTCAGCACGTGTCCGTCTCCAGTTCGATTAGGCAATGCAACCACGATTCAGCCACGATTCAGCAACTGTTGTAGCAACGTGATTCTGACACCCTAACAGCAACATAGAAATGTCACCCCCCTGGCATGGCTGCGAGCTGCAGGCGAGTCTCGCCGTAGTAGAGCGAGACGCTTCCATCGAGGGCCTGATGGATATGTACTTTGGCGCCCGCGAAGCTGAAGCGACGTGCCTGTTGAGGGATTTGGAAACGGCGGCCTTCCCACTGCACGACGTTGTCGTTGCTGACGATACGTTCGTGCACGAAGCAACAGATGCGGTCGTTTCGCGTGCCGTTCAGCTTGGCAAATCCGGGCAGCCCGGCCATTCGCTCCGCGCCACGTTGCCGATGTATTGCAAATCCTCAATCCCGATTTTGCTCGTGTAATACCCGTCGCACGTGAAATCGCGCAGGAACGCAAAAAACGCCACGCCCTGCCTCAACGAAAGGTCAGCCTTCGCATTCTTGCGGTACGCAATCAGATCCAGAATCTCTTTGCGCTGCTCCGCCGTGCACTCCAGATAAACCTTTCCGTACTGGTCCACGCAACGCGAATCGAGCCACAGCAATCCGCCGCCGAGCTTCACCTGAAACTCCTCGTTTTCACTCGTCAGCAAATCGATGAATTCCGGTGCGCCCGCTTCAATCGCTCCTCCCGATTTTTCATCCTTCGGCAGAATCGTGTCACACAGCGAATTCAGCGTCTGATATTGATGCGCATCGAAGAACTTCGGAGCGTACTTCCCTGCTGCCGCTGCCGCCTTCTCGTTGCGCACCATCTGATGCGCGTACTCTGCCGCCTTCGCCGGAATCACCCGCAGCACCGAACCGCCCACGGCCCCCGCCGCCAGCGTTCTCAGCACATCCCTTCTCGATACTCCCTGGCCGCTCATCACAGGCTCCCTTTCTTCGCTTCTTCCAGCAAATATTCGGACGCGCGCCAGGACAGCGCCATGATCGTCAGCGTCGGATTTTTATCGGGATTGGTCACCAGCGGCGCTCCGTCCGTCACGAACAGATTTTTCACGTCGTGCGCCTGGCAGTATCCGTTCAAGACGCTCGATTTCGGATCCGCGCCCATCCGTGCCGTGCCGACTTCGTGAATAATTTTTCCGCCCGCTTCAATTCCAAACGCGCGGGGCCCGTCGATCGGCGTTCGCGTTTTGTATGTTCCACCCATCGCCTCGATAATCGCTTTGAACGTCTCCTGCATATCTTTTGCTTGGCGGATTTCGTACTCGGACCATTTGAAGTGAAATCGCAAAACCGGAATTCCCCACTGGTCCACCTGCACCGGATCGATTTCGCAGTACGTATCCGGATTCGGGATCATTTCGCCGCGTCCCGCAAATCCGACTGTTGTCCCGTACACTTCCCGCGCGCGTTTCTTCAGTCTCGCGCCGTATCCTTCTTCTTCCTTGCACAAATGATGGAACATTCCGGCGCCGGGCAATTCCCGTCCGCCGCCGATTTCAATGTGATAGCCGCGCGGAAAATCATTTTTGCGGTCGTACTTCCACCACGGCATGTACAGATGCATTCCGCCCGTGCCGTCGTGATTGTGCGGCGGCATTTTCGCGAGCGCGGGAATTTCGCCCCAGCCGTCGCTGCCAACCGAGTCCATTAAATATTTGCCGACAGTGCCGGAAGAATTTGCCATTCCGTCCGGGAATAGAGTCGATTTGGAATTCAGCAACAAACGTGCGGATTCGCACGCGCTCGCGGCGACCACAACCGCTTTTGCGTAAACTCGTCTTTCACTTTTTGTTGTTTTGTCCACGTAGGAAACGGCTTCGGCTTTTCCCGTTTTTCCGACAACAATTTCGCGCGCCATCGCTCCGGTAATCAGTGTCAGCTTTCCGGTTTTCATCGCCGGCGGCAACAGCACCTGGCTCGAACTGAAGTTCGACGCCGTCGTGCAGCCGCGGCCGCACTGTCCGCAATAGTGGCAAGGCGGACGACCGTTGTGCGCCTTCGTCAAAATCGCGAGTCGCGCGGGAATGCAGGCAATATTGAGTTTGTCGCAGGCTTGTTTGACCAGTCGCTCGTGGCAGCGCGGCTTCGGCGGCGGCAGAAAAACTCCATTCGGCGCGCTGTCGACATTTTCGTGCGAGCCGAACACGCCAATGTACGATTCAACTTTGTCGTAATACGCCGCAATGTCGTCGTACGAAATCGGCCAATCATCGCCCAGTCCATCGCGAGTCTTCGAACGAAAATCAACCGGAGCAAAGCGCAGCGCGATGCGGCCCCAGTGGTTTGTCCGTCCGCCCACGATGCGCGAACGAAACCACTGGAAATCGTTCCCGGGCGCGGAAACATACGGTTCGCCTTCAATCTGCCACGCGCCATTCGGCGCCAGAAACTCGCCAAAATTCTCGGCCTGTTTTCCGCCGACGCCGACGCCGCGATGCGGCAAATCGTACGGCCACATCAGCATCTTGTAGTCTTTTTCCGGGTGAAGCTGCGGGCCCGCCTCGAGCAGCACCACGTCCATGCCGCCTTCGGTCAGAACTTTGGCAGCCATGCCGCCGCCTGCGCCCGAACCTATAATGCAGACGTCATACGTTTTCGGCGAGCGGTTCACCTGAGCCATGAATGGTCCCCCAGAGCGAAATTCTCTTTAGAGTTCGTTCTTTTTCAACTGCGAGACGGCGTAATCGCACGCTCTCGCCGTAATGGCCATATACGTCAGCGAAGGATTAACGCAAGCTGCCGAGGTCATGCAAGCGCCGTCTGTCATAAAAACGTTCGGCACATCGTGCACCTGGTTGTGCGCGTTCAGCACGGAAGTTTTGGGATCGCGCCCCATACGCGCCGTACCCATTTCGTGAATGCCGAGGCCGGGCGACGTCATGTCCGAAAAGACGCCAATCTCTTTCGCGCCGGAAGCCGCAAGAATTTCCGCGGCCTGCACCGCGATGTCGCGCGACATTTTCTTTTCGTTTTCTTCCCATTTGCAGTTGATTGTCAGGGTCGGGATTCCCCACGCGTCAACCTTGTCTTTATTCACTTCGACGTAGTTCGAGTGATACGGCAGGCATTCGCCGAATCCTGCCAGTGTCATACGCCACGGTCCGGGCATCTTCAGCATGTTCTTGAATTCGACGCCGAATCCGCTCATGAACGAGCCGCGGCCCCAACCCTCTCTGCTACCGCCGCCCTGGTAGCCGTAACCACGCGCAAACTCTTTTTGCTTGGTTTTTTCATTCGTATTGCGGAAGCGCGGAACGTAAATTCCATTCGGGCGATTGCCGAACGGCATCTTATCTTCGTGGCCGGGCATCACGCCGCCCGCGCCGCTACCCATATGGTGATCCATCAGATTGTGGCCAAGTTCGCCGCTGCTATTTCCAAGTCCGTTCGGAAATTCCGGCGTGGCGGAATTCAGCATCAGGCGCGTGGACTCGAGCGTCGAAGCGCACAGAAAAATAATCCGCCCTTTGTATTCTGTCGTCTCTTTCGTCTGCGCGTCGATCACGCGCACACCTGCCGCTCGCTTTTTCGCCGAATCGTAAATGACGCTGTGTACAACGCTGTACGGCCGAATCGTCAGCTTGCCCGTCTTTGCCGCAGCGGGCAGCGTCGAATTCAAGCTGCTGAAATACGATTGCGTGATGCAACCGCGGTGGCAGACGCCGCAGTAGTGGCAGGCCGCTCGTCCCTTGTGGACACGGGTGAGCACGGCGGAGCGGCCGATCGTAAGAATGCGATCATCAAAATGTTTCGTCAGCGCTTCGCGGACGTCCTGTTCGACGCAGGTTAATTCCATCGGCGGCAGAAATTTTCCGTCCGGCAATTGTGGCAAGCCTTCGGGCTGCCCGCTGATTCCAGCGAACTCTTCGACGTAGTCATACCATGGCGCGATGTCCGCGTAGCGAATGGGCCAGTCGATCGCGACGCCTTCTTTGAGGTTCGCTTCAAAATCGAGATCGCTCCAGCGGTAGCTCTGGCGCCCCCAGGTGATCGATTTCCCGCCCACCTGACGCCCGCGAATCCAACTGAACTTAGTTCCAGGCACGTTGGTGTACGGATTTTCCTTGTCGTTCACGAAAAATTTGTGCGAATACTCGTCACAGGCATAGTGAACTTCGCGCTGCACAGACTGCGTCTCTTGCCGTTCTTTGCGCTCGTCCCAGCCGCGATATTTCAGTTCCCATGCGGGCGTGTGCTCGACGTAATCTTTTTCGGGAACGATGGTCCGGCCCGCTTCGAGGACCAGAACGTTCAATCCCTTTTCCGTAAGTTCCTTGGCCGCCCAACCGCCCGTAATTCCCGATCCGACAATCAGCGCATCATAGGTATTCGTCGCCATTCGTTTCTCCAGAAATTAGGCGTGGCTCGCGTCGACCGGCGCGCAGCCATGTTGCGCGCCGGGACTAATCGTCAACTTCAACTCTTTTTCAAATGCGACTTGCGACGTGTAATAGCCGTGAATCGTGATGTTCTTGAACACCACCCAGAACGGGCCTTTCATCTGCGCATCGGGTTCGGGCACGGTGTTGCCGTGGCGTACGGGCCGACGCCGGTCCGCCATTGCCACGTCATCGATCGAGCGCAGCAGCGTTTCTTGCTGTGCCGCACTGGAGTCGACAAACTTCTTTCCGTAAAGATCGTTGCTCTGCTTGTCGATATTCGTGAGTCCGCCTAGAAAGTGGTTCTTCTCTTCCGGTGTCGCCCACTCGGTCAGAATCAAATCGATGAATTCATTCACGCGCGCGCCTTTCGCGCCCGGCGTGTCCGTTTCCGGAATCATGAGGTCAATCATCGCGACTACCATTGCGTTCTGAGGGGCATCCAGCGATCGCAGCGCATACCCTTCGCCCGGGTGTGCGCTTCGCAGCATGGCAAACAAATCCGGCGGTATCGCGGGCAACACCGCGCCCGCCCCAAGCAGCCGGAACAGCTCTCTTCGATGCATGGTTCCCCCAGGGTCGATTTGTTTTATTCGCCGATCAGTTCTTTGCGGATGTTTTTCAGGACGTACGCGGCACGCTCGACGCCTACTTCGCCGGACAAGATGGGATCTTCGTTTTCAATACTCAGAATTCCTTCGTATCCGATGTCCATGTAGGCCTGCATCACGGACTTCCAGAGGGATGCGCTGTGGCCGTAGCCGACTGCGCGGAATGTGGCGGAAGCATTCACCAGATCGTCTTTGTCGAAAGCGAAATTCAGCACGCCGTATTTCGCAAGATTTTCCGGAAACAGGACCGTGTCCTTCATGTGCGCGTGGAAAATCGCGCCTTGTTTTCCGAGGAAGTGAATCACTTCCACCGGATCGCAGCCCTGCCAGAAGAGGTGACTCAAATCGTTGTTTGCGCCGATCTCTTCACCGACCGCTTCGCGCAATTTTAGAAGCGTGCGCGGATTGTAGACGACGAAATTGGGATGCATCTCGAACGCCAAACGTTTTACGCCGTGTGAACGCGCGAACTTTGCCGCTTCCTTCCAGTACGGAACGACCTTTTCTTTCCACTGCCATTCCAGCATTTCGTTGAATTCCGGCGGCCAGCGGTAAGTGATCCAGTTCGGCTGCGTGTCTTGCGGCGTTCCCCCCGGGCAGCCGGAAAATCCGACGATGACTTTTACTTCCAGCATTTCCGCAAGCTGCACGGTTTTGCGAAACGTATCCGCGTCCTTTGCGGCGTGCGCGGCGTTCGGATGAACCGGGTTGCCGTGGCAGCTCAGCGTCGCCACACGAATATTTCTGTCTTCAAATTTCTTGAGCCACGCCTTCGCTTTTGCTTTGTCGGCGATCAGCTCGTCGAGCGGGCAGTGCTTGTTATTCGGATAGCCGCCCGTTCCGATTTCCATCGCTTCGAAACCCAGCGCGGTCACCTTGTCCAACATGGCGTCGATCGACAGCTCGTCGTATACCGGATTGAAAACGCCGATGGGAATTTTCTTTTTTGCTCCCGGGCTTCGTGTGCGCGATGACGGTAGCGGAAACACGGCGGCTTCGGCCGGCCCGTCAGACTTTGGGGCGGCCAAAGCGCCGCCCGCCGGCACCGCGGCCGCGGCAAGCAAGCCGCTGCCCGTCTTCGTCAAAAACTCCCGGCGCTTCATCGAATCGAAATTCGAACCAATGGCCATCGACAACTCCTGTCGCGATGCAAACTCACAATGAAAAGTAACCCGCGGCATTATACGCCCAGTGATGGAACGCACAAGCAGCGAAATGCGAGTAGAAAACCGATATAGCAAGCCTGGTGAATTTTGTTGGGCGGAGAGGCAAAAACGGGCTAGGCCAGTTTGGGATGCAATTCGCTGAGGGCAGGAATCGAAGAAGGCGCGACGAGCGCGCGCTCCGGCAGGTCTTTTCCTTGCTGGATGTGTTGCAACAACATTTCAATCGCGAGGCCGGTATTCGGGGGCGAATAAACCGTGGCTGCAAGCAAACCGCTTCGTACCCAAGCCTGTCCCGTCTTCGGCAAACCGTCGCAACCGGTGAACGGCAGCTTCAGCCAGCGTTCCCGGTCGGATTCATTTACAACTTCCTGAAAAGCCTTGCGCGCACCGATGGCCATCGAGTCGTCCTGCGCGCCGATGGCGTCAACCACGGCTTTCTGCGAGGTGGTCAATTTCAGCCAGGAGCGAACAGTCTTTTGGGCGCTTTCTTCGGTCCACTGCCCCTTCAGCGTTGTTATCTGAATATTCGCGGGCTTAACTTCGAGCATACCGGTCGTTCTATCTTTTGCGGCGGAATTCTCCGACGGGCCCTGAATATAAAGGACCGATCCACCTTTTGGCAGAAGCGCAGCGAACTGGCGGCCCTGGATCCTGCCAATTTCGACGTGGTCGGCGCTGATCGTAAAGATGGGCGCCTTCTTGAGCGCTCGCAACTCGGAGACGTAAATGGCCTCGCGGTTCAGAATGGCCCAGCCGATTCCTGCGTTGATCGCGGCGCGCGCGACTTGCGGCAGCGCGGTAGAGCCTACCGGTTCAAACAAAATCGCGTCGGGACGCTCCTGGGGAGCAGCCTGAATTACCTGAAGGAGCTGAGTGCTCTGCGTAATCGCATCGTTCCCGGCGTAAATCACTTCTGCGGAGACGCCGAGGCGCCTTGCGGCTTGTTCGGTGGCGCTGGCTTGCTCAATTTGATAGTCGTTGTCGTTGTTGGTCAACGAAACGAGAAATTTCAGCTTTTTCATGACGCGTTTTCCGTGCTTTGCAGCTTGCTCTACGATACGCCGCGAAACGAAAAACGCTAAAAACTTTCTTTGCCCCAGTTTCATCTCAGGCACATCCGGACCAAAACACACACGTTCTCAATCAATACCAGCGGCCTGTTCTGTGGGATAGGTTGGTGCGGAAAATTGGCGTAACCTATTTGTTTCCGGAGGCGCGTTCGAAACGACCGTTATGTCTGTCGAACAGCAAAACGAGAAAGAATGCCGCAAGGGATTACGCGCGGCGAAGCGCCTGATCATCAAGCTCGGGACGAGCACGGTGACCGAACCGAATGGCGAGTTGTGCGAAAAGCGGGTTGTGCCAATCGTGCGCGGCATCGCGGAACTGCTCGCGGAGAAAAGGCAGGTCGTATTAGTGAGTTCCGGCGCGGTTGGACTCGGCCGATGGGCGCTGGGTCTACATTCGGCACGACTGAAAGACATGGCGGTAAAACAGGCGTGCGCGGCAGCGGGGCAAGGTCTGTTGATGGCCGCGTACAAGAAACTTTTTGAAGAACATTCCGTCAAGGTCGCGCAGGTTTTGTTGACGGAAGAAGATTTTAGTAACTGGCGGCGTTATTCGAATCTGCGACGCACGATGGAGAAGTTGATCGGCTTTGGCGTGCTGCCAATCGTAAATGAGAATGACACGGTGTCCACGGCCGAGCTGGAAGAAAAAGGAGAAGGCCGCAGGACGGCGTTCAGCGACAACGACCGGCTTGCTGCGCTGGCGATGAGCGGATTGGAAGCGGATGCATTGGCGCTTTTGACAAACGTACCGGGCTTGTTGCCTTCGAAGGGCGGAGGCGCGGAGCCATTGGGATACGTTTCGCAAATCACAGACGAAATTCGTTCGCTGGCCGCCGGCCCTTCGCTGGGCGGACGCGGTGGAATGACGACGAAGATTGAGGCCGCCGAGATTGCGATGAACTGCGGCGGGACAGCAGTGATTGCGGACGGAAACGATCCAGCCACTCTGCAAAAAATCTTTGCGGGAGAAAAACAAGGGACGGTGTTTGCGCCCGGCGCACGGATGAAAGGCAAGCGGCGGTGGATCGCATTTGCGGCGGGAGTTTCAGGGCGAGTAGTCGTGGATGGCGGCGCGCATCGCGCAATCACCGCGAAGAAAGCGAGTTTATTGAGTGGCGGCGTTGTGCGCGTCGAGAAACAGTTTGGCGCGATGGACGTGGTGAGCATCGTTGATCTGGAAGGACGGGAATTTGCGCGCGGGATTGCGAACTGCGCGAGTACCGAAGCTTTCACCGAAGAAGGATCCTCGCGTGAGCGCGCGGCTCAAAACAAGAACCTGGTAGTGTTCACCCGCGACAACATTGTGTTGTTGGAGGCCGCGCGATGAGCAACGCGCGCACGGGCGTGGCAAAACTTTCCGTGCGGGCGCAGGCAAGCGCGGCGCGGGCCGCGGCGCGGAGGATTGCGCTGCTTTCAAATGGTGTACGAAATGCGGTATTGCTCGACGTTTCGAAACGAATTGAGCAGAATACGGCGCGCATCCTTGCGGCCAACGCCAAAGATTGCAAAGCAGCGCAAGAATTGGTGCGACGCGGGAAAATGGCTGAGGCCGCGTTTGCCCGGCTGCGTGTCTCGAAAAAAACAATCAGCGAGATGGTGCGGCGGCTTGAAGAGGTTTCGCGGCTCGACGATCCAATTGGAATTCGGCTTTTGACGAGGCAATTGGACGACGGCCTGACGCTTTATAAGGAGAGTTGCCCGCTGGGAGTGGTGGCGGTGGTATTCGAATCGCGGCCCGATGTGGTGCCGCAGGTTGCCGCGCTGACGTTCAAGTCCGGAAATGCAGTGTTATTGAAGGGCGGCGCAGAGGCCGCGAAAACGAACGAAGTCCTCGTCGATTTGTGGCACGAGGCGCTTAAGCGATTTCCCGATGTGCCGGCCGCAGCGCTGACGCTGCTGCAATCGCGGTCGGACGTGATGAAACTGCTTGAGCTGAAGCGTGAAGTGGACTTAATCGTGCCGCGCGGCAGCAAAGAGTTTGTGGAATACATTGCAACGAACAGCAGAGTCCCAGTGCTGGGCCACGGCGAAGGAATTTGCCACGTCTATGTGGACCGGGCCGCGGATCTTTCGATGGCGAACGCAATAGTGGTGGACGCCAAGACGCAATACCCAGCTGCCTGCAATTCCGCCGAGACGTTGCTCGTGCACCAGGACGTTGCGGCGGAATTTCTGCCGCAAATCGCGGCGAGCCTGACGGCAATGGGCGTGGAGTTGCGTGGATGCGGGCGCACGCGAACGATATTGCGCGAGGCAAACCTCAAGAAAGCCACGGATGAAGATTGGGCGACGGAGTATTCGGATTTGATATTAGCGATTAGAGTGGTGAACTCGCTGGATGCAGCGCTGGAACACATTGCGGAATACGGCAGCTTGCATACGGAAGCAATCGTGACGAAAGATGCCGCGGCCGCGAAACGATTTCTGAACGAAGTGGATGCCGCCGGCGTCTATCACAATGTTTCCACGCGATTCGCCGACGGCTACCGGTACGGATTGGGATCGGAAGTCGGCATCAGCAACAGTAAATTACACGCGCGCGGGCCGATGGGCATGGAAGGGCTGACGACTTATAAGTACAAGCTCGTCGGCGACGGGCATGTTGTCGGAATGTACGAACGCGGTGAGAAAATACTGAACCCGCGCAGACTTTCCCCTAACTTCTGAACAATTACGCGACTGGATGCTTCAGGATTTCCGCTAGCGCGTGCAAGCGTGCGGCATCCGTGGTGTTCGTCGCGGAAGCCGCGCTTTTCTCCACGGAGTCTGCCATGGACTTCAGCTTGGCCAGTTTGCTTTTGTTCATGTGCGAAGATTCGGCGGCTCCTATAGCTTTTTGCAGATCGGCAATGCGATCCGCCGGCAAGGCGAGCGAGCGAGTTAGTTGATCCAGGTAGGCCCGCGCGACGACCAGTTTTGCGGGCCAATCGATTTTCTGCTGATTCTGCACGTTCAACTCGGACGCTTTCACGATTCTGGCAGCGTCGATTTCGTTTTGCGTGAGGAGCTGGGTCGGCGTGAGTTCGAAGACGTCCAAGCCGCGGGCAATTTCGGATGCGTAAATGTGGCCGTTGTACCAATAGGCGGACCATTCTCCGCCAAGCACGAGCATGCTGGGATCGATCGGTCCGCGGTCGAAGTACGCGATTTCGAACGGATGTGCAGCGTCGGTGAAGTCCATGACGGAGACGCCGCCCTGATACCAGGCCTGCACTTCGATGTCGCGGCCGGGCACGGGGACGAGTGAGCCGTTGTGGGCAACACAATTTTCGGAATCGCCTTGGGCCGCGGGCAGTTTGTAATAGCCAGCCATGCTCAGCTTGTTGTCTTTCAAATGGAAAATCGCATCCGCGCCCCAATTGTTGGGATCGTTCGCGCGGCAGCGAGCGCCCAAACCGCCGCCCCACTCGTCGGTGAAGACGACTTTGGAGCCGTCGTTCGAAAACGAAGCGGAGTGCCAGTAGGAATAGTTCGGATCGTTGACGGCGTCCACACGCTTCGGGTGCACGGGATCCTTGACGTCGAGCAAGATGCCGTTTCCGGAGCAGGCACCAGCAGCCAAGCCAATCGCGGAGTAGACCGTTATGTCGTGGCACTGGTCGGTGTCTTCGGGCTTTTCCATCCCTTTCTTGCCGTGAGTACCGCCGTTGCTAAGGCCGTTCATCGCCCCGGTGCGCGGATCGATGAAAACGCGCGGGCTCGAAACGATTTTGGCGTCTTGCGGTGCGGCCACAGGGACCTTGATGACATCAATTCGAAACAGAGCGGTGTTGGGATCTTTGTCCGGCTTCTCGCCCGAGCAGCCGGCAAGTTCTTCCGACTGGCGCACAAACGAAGTGCCGGAGACGTAAATATAAACGTTGTCTTTGTCGTTCGGGTCGACAACGAGAGTGTGGGTGTGCGAACCGCGGCAGGTCTGCACGGCCGCAACTTGTTTCGGATTCCGAATGTCCGAAATATCAAAAATTCTTACACCGCGGAAACGATCTTTTTGCGCTGCGGGCAAACGGCGCTTTTTTTCCTTGCTCTTGTCTTCGTCAGCGGGCGGAGGAGGCTCCGGCGGAAAGCCTTGTGCGCCGCAATCGAGGCGTCCGTTGGGCATTTCAACTGACATAAAAAGCAGATTTCCGTGGACGGACAAATCGCCTTGTCCGCCCGGGCAGACCAGCGAAGTCAAAACGGCAGCTTTCGTGGGATCGGAAATGTCGTAGATGCTCAAGCCATAAAAATTTCCCTGGAACAGGCGATTGCCCTGGAACGCGAGGTCGGAATTCGCGAATGCAAGTTGGGCGATGACCAACTGCGTGGGCTTCGGGAGTTTTCCGGCGCTGCCGATGCCGAGCTGGGCGATTGTCTTTTGAACTTTCGGGTCGTCAGGGTCCGAGGAGCCGAGTTGAAACGCGTCAGGCTTCTTGATGAGCAGGAGATGCTTGATGCCCATGGAAGTTTCACCGGCATTGTAAAGCCCGGGCGCGAGTTTGGCGCGAGGATCGCTGGCGTCGGAACCCTTCATTCCGAGGAGGAGCGCGGGAGCGGGCTCAGGAGCGAACGGGTTCTCGTCTTCCTCGCTCTCCTTTGCCGCAGGTTGTTGCGCCGGAGGCGGCGTCGCAGGCGCGGGCGCCGGCGCCTGTGGGTACAGGCGGCTCACACCGGAAAAGAAAATAAGAGCGGCCCCGGCGACACGGAGACCAACAGCGGACGTTCGATTCATCGTTTTTCCTCTTTCGTGTTTTTCTCGTTCATGGATTCCATAATCCTAATTTCGGCGCGTTGCGAATTATCGGCGTCGGTCGCGAAGTTAAACAGCTCGGCGTCCTGGCCAGCGCCGGCGGTGTCGAACAGATCTTTCACCATGGTGAGCGCACCATTGTGGTGCTGAATCATACCGGCCAGGAAAAGGCGGTCAAAGTCCGCGCCACTCGCTTTTCGGAGCGCGTCCATTTGTTCCGGGGTAAGCATTCCGGGCATAAGGTGCATCGATTCGTGGGACATGTCCGTGCCATGCATTTCGGGCATCTCCAGTGAAACGGCTTCGCCGCGAGCCGCGAGCCAGCGCTTCATGAACTTGATCTCATCTTTTTGGGAACTGCTGATTCGCGCGCCAAGCAATCGCAAATCCCTGTTCTCCGTGTGCGACGCAATGAGCGCGGTCATCTCGATCGCCTGCGCGTGATGCTTGATCATGCCCTGCATAAAGGCGACGTCTGCCGGTGAGCGTTGCGGAAGCGTGGCGTGGGCTGAAGGCGAGAGAGTCTTACTTGGTTTTCCCGGAGCGCCTGGCTGCACGACGACGGGCGTTTTTGCGGAATCGGTTTGCCGCGCTTGTACAGAAGGCAAAAGCGCGATTTCAGACAGGCAAACAGACACCAGTCCGCAGAAAATCTGCGCAGCAGCCCGCGCAGACCAAATCTTTCGCTTGCAACGACACACAGAAAGCTTCACCGCGATGACGACCCACCCATTTTGATGCACACACGCTATCACGAAGAGACAAAAGAGGCATGGGGAGATATAACCGCAAGCCGGAAGTTATTAGACATGGACGTTAACCTGACAAAGGCGCCGCAGGAGATTACCTCCGAATGGGCGAGCTTGCACTATTTCTTGCCGTTGGTTTCTTGCGAGAGCAGGAAAGCCTCAGTCTCCAGTTTTCCGCCGTGTTTTGCCCAACCAGTCGGAGTGCCGTGCCAAAGAATATCCTTCAGGTCCAGTCGTGCGCCGCGTTCGACGAGCAAGCGGACGACTCCGATATGGCCGGCTAGCGCGGCCTGGTGCAAGGGTGTCGAATGAGAGTGGCAGCCGACCGGGTTATACCGGTTCGGCTCTTCGCCCGCGTCCAGCAATAGACGAACGATTTCGACGTGACCAAACTGAGATGCCAACGCGAGTGCCAAATGGCGGTCGCGGCTTCCGGCAGCCGGCAGCAGTCGGCGGGCATCGTCACGTCGGCCCAAAGCTGCCGCCACAGGAAGGTCTAGGCAAGCCCCGCGCCGAATCAGCGCGTTGACGGCTTCAAACCCACCCTGCAAGGCGGCGTGAATCGCGTTGTTTGGATTGGCTCCGTAATCGCAGAGAATGTCAATGAGTGAAACTTGCACGCGACACTCATGCGGCACACTGCCGGTCACAACCAGAACAAGCGCTTCATCGAGTGCGGATTGTTCTGCACCGGCGTCGAGAATCATCTTGGCCAGCTGAACGATGTTGTGCGGCAGCTTGCCATGGCGAATCGGGTTCTCGGCTATGAACTCCAGCAGGGTTGGGTTCTGAAAATAACTTCCGCCTTCAAAGATGACGCGTTGGCGTACCAGATTCGGATGCTGCAGCACGTGAGCGCGCAACCCGACCAAGTCGCCGGCGTCGAGAAGTTCGACACCGCGGCGAAACACGTCATCTTCGATACGTTCGTGGTGCGGCCGATTCATCTGGCCGGAGTGCGCGGGCCCTTCAACATGCCGTTTCAACCTTGCCCAACTCGGAAATCCGGACTCACACGCAATGGTCAGTTGCGCATCGCTGAGCTTCAGGCGCGCCGCAAAGATTTCGGCATCGGTTGCGGTGGCGAAGCGCGGGTGAAATTCTCGGATCCGTTGTGCCGCAGCCAAATTGCGTTGGGCGTGATCCCCGAGCAAGTCTTTTGCCTGGTACTTGAGGTGATCGAGGTCTGGCTTTGGCGGTAAGACTCTGACTGGCATGGCGAACTTCCTTTCCTACGCCCGAGGTCCGCATGAATGGGCAGAAAGTAAGTTCGGGTAACGAAGTTGTTCCGACCAGGTGGACTTCTGTCCTTCCCGCGGACCGGTTGCGCCCTGCGCGCGTCTCGAATATTAGCACGGCAGGAGGGCACTCAGGATCGGGTAACGGACGGGGGAGGAGTTCGCGCGAGGGCGAGCGAGCCGTCGGAAAGAAATTGCTTATGAAAATGGCGCGTCCAAGGGGACGATCTTTGAACTTTTCTCGCAGATTTCGTGTCAGGGCTGACCCACGCCGAACCTTCCGTTGTTCTGAGCTTTCGAGGATAATGCGTGGGCAAAATTGGGATGCGACAAAAGCTCGCCGAGTGTGAACGTGCTTCTCTTTGGTGTGACTTATCTCGTGACAGGTGTTCTTTGCGCCGCCAGCGGATTGCTTGGCAAAAGGATGAGGCCTTTACCGGTACTGGGAATTCTAATTTTAGTTGTGTCTGCTTTTAACATTTACATTGAATTTTGGAAAAGCTCCTGCATACGTACCTTCGTTGGCATTTCTACTATTTTGTTAATTTGCTTTCTCGTGGTTCATGCTGAGTGGACAATCGCCTTGATGGGTCGTGTGGTGTCGGCAAAGCGGGCGCATCTATATTTTATTGCGTTCGTACCCTTGATTTGGATGCTGGGTGCATCCGTACTTGTTCTTCTGCCACAATTCCAAGCCTTGGAAAACCCGCCGCTGGCCGTATATGCGTTTCTCGTTCTTATGTCCGTGCTACAAGTACCTGCTTTTGCCGCTGGCAAAGACAGGATAGTCAAAACCGTTGACAAGCGATTGTTGCTCGGTGTCTCTGGCTCCTCTTCTTTTCCTCTTGTTGTTTCTGTTTTTCTCCTTGTTCCCACTCTAATCATGCTTTTCATTCAAATACTAGTGCGCGATGATTGGGCAATGTTCTCGCTAAATGCCATTTTTGCCGGCGCGAATCTAGCACTTGTCATGATTTCCAGACCGCAGTTGGCACACTCGCCGGAACCACCAAAAATTGAGTTGGGTTGATTACACGCGCGACTGCGTGAGGATCGAGACGTCTTCATCGAAGCGAAAAATGACTTGGTGAGTCCAGTTCGAAACAGCGGAAGGGTACAGCTCCCAAGCATTGAGACCTAGGAAGAATTGGTAGGGGCGGTGGGGATCGAACCCACGACCTTCAGCCTAAAAGGCTTCATTTTCTTTGGCCATGAACGCCGTCCCTCAAGCGGCTTTATCTTTTCGAGACAAAGTCTGCAGCTCAATAAAAACAACCGGCTCCCCGGAGCTTCTCCAGGGAGCCGGCTATAGGAATCTATTTTCGCTGCCGAATTAGAACGCGAGCCGCAGCCCAAGTGACATCACTCGGGATTTTGGCGCACCCAACCCAAACGGCGTCAGGCATTGGGCCTGGCCAAAGGTGCCGCTATTCAGGTTCGCATCAATGCAATCGAAGTTCGGGTGATTGGTCAAGTTTTGAGCCTGCGCCCGGAAATCGAGCTTCATGGTTTCCGTCAATCGGAAGGATTTGCTAAGTCCCATATCCATTTCGACGAACTTGGGACCGTGGAATACTCCGCGGCCCAAAGCGCCGAAGCGCTCAAACGGCGTACTGCCGGTGCCATAAGCCGGGTTTCCAAACAACGTGCTGGGCGCATTCCGACAGAGACTGGAACTCGCGCTCGGATCTACGTTCGAGGGAACTCCCGCGACGGCGCAGCTGATCCGGTTGTTGTCCGTGAAGATCCCGTCGGCCGGGCTGCCGCCGCTGTAAACCGACCCAAGGCTGGACCCGATAAAATCGGGATGGTCGTTGCTCAATCCGTCCAAATTGTAGTCGCCGCCGATATTGAACGGCACGCCGTTTGGATCGAGCACCAGGCTTCCGCCACTGTCGCGTGCGCGGACTCGCGTCCGCCCGTTATACACGTCAATCGGATGGCCGGAATACAGCTGGAAGAAGCTGGCAAGGGTCCAACCGCCAAGCGCGCGAGCGACAAAGCCCTTCTGTTGTTTAAGGAATGGCAACTCATAGGTCACACTGAATTTATAGGAATGGCGGTGGTCGAAAGACGCCGGCCCACGGTACAGATTCGGTTTTGAGTTGGAAACATAGTAGTACGGCGCCGTGTAACCGCCTATCGTCGAACAGCCTGCGAAAAGATCGGAGTTCAGGTCCAGCAGCTTTGAGAACGTATATCCCGTTTCAAACTGTAGCCCGTGCCCAAGACGTTTTTGTGCCTCCAGCACGAGTGCGTGATAGCTGGAAGTAATGCTGTTCGAACGGTAGTTGAAGCCGTTGTACAGCGGATTGGGCAATACTGCCGTTAGGCTCGTAGGCGATGCAACGCCGTAGGCATCTCCATCGTACCGGTTATAGTTTTCCAGCATCGGCAGATGGCGTCCGAGGGAACCCTGATATTGGGCTCGAATCAGAAAGTTGCCCAGAACCTGGCGTTCCACACCCAAGTGGAAACTCTGAACCGAAGAGTCCTTCATGTTTTGGTCCATGCTGCGCAATGATACGCGCTTGCCCGGATGCGGAATCGGATTGGAGGTATCGTACGCCGCGCCGATCGACGCTGGGTTCGAGTAGAAAACTGCGTCTCCGGTGTCCGCCTCGAAATCGATCAATGCATAGAACGGAGGATTCCATGCTCCGTTCGACCAGATGTTGTCGAAAATGCGGTCATAGTAGATTCCGTAGCCACCGCGTACGGAGGTCTTGCCGTTTCCAAAAACGTCCCACGCAAACCCAATGCGTGGCCCGAAATCCTTGTTCCGGGTCGGCCACATCCTCTTTACCGGGCCCACCCGGAGGCTGGCGAGGCAGGCGGGGTCCAGGATGTTGCAACCCAAATTGATGAACTGCGAAATGATGTTGTGGGCTTCACCGGGCGCTCCGTAGCGATCCCAGCGAAGACCGAGATTCAAAGTAAGCCTTGAGGTCACTTTCCAATCGTCTTGCGCAAAGGCATAGTAATCATGGTAGGTGTAGTGGCGATAGGCACTCGCCTTGGCACCCGTTGCAGGATCGATCGAAGTCTCCTGGAAATACGGATAATCTCCCGCGAAGTTACTCCGTGTTTCGTCCTGCACATTCGCTATAGTGCCGTCCGGCTGCTGTACTCCATCGGAAGTTGGTGTGACGACGCTGCAAGCAGGGCACGCTCCATCCACGGTAATCAGCTCGCCGAATTCATACTGTCCCGGAAGGCCAAGGTCCCAGTTCCGGTAAAGAATGCCGTACTGGCCTCCTCCGCCAAATTTGAACGAGTGCCGACCCTTTGTCACCGTTAGATTGTCAGTCGCCTGCCAGCGGTCCTGGACAAAGCCCTGAACCTGTCCGCCCTCGTAGGGGCCAAACTGAATCGGTCCAAATCCTTCGTTCTGCATATCGAGATAGATATTCGGGGCGGTGTCGGTCCCGCTGCCTTCGATAAAAGTGTTGTAATGGCGGTTGTGAGAGATTGTAGTTTCGTTGACGATGCCAGGGTTGAAGGAATGTGTCTCAATTAAGGCAATGTTGTGATAGTGGTTGATTGTCGAACCATTAATCGCCCCGTTTGTGGTCAACCCTCCACCACCGAACTTGTCGACGAAAGATTCCCGAAAAAGATTAACAGCAGCGCTTAACCGATCCTTGGAACTGAAATTATGGTCTACGCGGCCGTAATATGCGTCTTGGGTGTCGGTTTGTGGATTGAAGAAGGAGAGGCAACCGACTTGATTTGGCAGCAAAGTGTTGGGGTCAGTACCGGCACCGGTAACGCCCTGATCATCGCCAGGACATTGGATGTCGGACGTGACTGGCGGATATGCCGCAAGCACTGCTTGAGCAAGGGGCCCGCCGTTGGCTTGCAAATAGGAAAGCCCGGCACTCGTCGGCACAAAAGTGTTGGCCGCAGTAGCTCCGGCTCCCAATTTAATTCGATCGTAGGCGAACGAAAAAAACGTTTTGTCGCGCCGGATTGGGCCGTCGACTTCACCCCCGAATTGATTGCGGATATATTTGGGGCGCTTCGGAAGCGTACTGTCGTTGTGTAGGTCGCGGTCATAGAAAAAATCGTTGGCGTTCAACGAAGCATTGCGATTGAATTCGTAAAGCGCACCATGGAATCTGTTCCCTCCAGATTTCTGGTTTGCACTCACTACGGCGCCCGCTCCCCGGCCGTACTGGGCGCCCATGCTGTTCGTCAAAATCGAAAAGTCCTCAACCGATTCGAGCGGCGGATGGATATTCACAGCGCCTTCGCTGAAGTTGTCGTTATCGTCCGCGCCGTTTAGCAAATAGGCGGTACCTGATTCACGTGCGCCACCAGACGCTGGATTAAGGTTAAGTCCGGGACTAACCTGAGGCGCAAGGAACGGAAGCGAAGAAAACACGTCGCGATCAACCAATGGAGCGTTCTCGATGGTGATCCGGTCAATTTGCAGGGCTAGGTCGGAGGTGGCAATCTGCACGAGTGGCGTCTGGCTGGTCACTTCGATGACTTCCTGCCCTTTGGCAAGTTCCAGCCTCATGCTAAACGGAACTGTCTGGCTGGCTTCCACCACGATTCCGCTGGCCTTCACCACCGCAAAGTTGGTCGCTTTGATTTCGATGACGTAACTACCGGGAGGAACCAACGAAAACCGGTAAGAACCATCGGTCCCCGTAGTAGTCGTTTGCGACACACCAGTTCCGGCATTGGTGATCGTGACGGTCGCGTTGGGAACGGACGCGCCGCTCGGATCGGAGATCGTGCCGGTAATCACACCTTGCACTGTCTGACCAACAGTTCCGCTCGCGAGGCAAAGTACTGCAACGATCATCAACAGAAGGTAACACTTCTTCATCGACGTTCCTCCACCAGAGCGAGACACATTTGTGCGTCTGCCGCATCGTTCTCCAAACGGAAAGCGACACCCAGAAAACTCAAATTGTGCTCAATTTTTTCTAAATAACAAATAACTGACGCCCACCACAGGCGTTATTTGCACTTCTTATACGACTGCGCTCCTGATCCAGTCAAACAAAATTTTCGGTGTCGAATGAGAAATTTTCTAAAACACCTTACTTGTACTAGTACTACCTCCAACCTTCCGCCTTCGTGTAGAATCTGCCGCACCAAGCGCGAGTGTGCCCGTTGCAGGACTCAACACAATTGATTCTGACCCGCCGCGATTTTGTCTGGAAGTCTGCCCTCGCTTCCGGCGCGCTTCTGCTCGGCGTGAATCATCCTGGATTGCTTGCGGCAACCGTGGCAGAAAAACCCCAGCTGGAGGGCAAACTTCTTGAGCAGTTGCAATTTTTGAATGAGGGCCGCGTAGAAATGGACTCAACTTTCGGAAATGAGCTTGACGGCAGGCTTTATACGTCGCTCTCCGACCTCTCGAACGATTCCCTCGTCACGCCCACGGACCGCTTCTATATCCGGAGCCGTGCGTCCCAAATTCTGCCGAGACCCGAATCCTGGGCGATATCACTCGATGGTCTGGTCGCCGCTCCCCAAAAACTCAAGATTGCTGAGCTGCAAGTGGCAGCAAAACCGCTCGGCCTTCATCTGATGGAATGTGCCGGAAATACGCGTGCCGCACACTTCGGCATGATCAGTGCCGGAGAGTGGAGAGGAGTACCTATTTCCGAAATCCTCTCTCACGCGAAAACGAAATCGTCGGCGACTCAGGTTCTCGTTTCCGGATTCGATCGCTATGTCGCCACGTCCGTCACTTCCACGCCAGGCGCTGGCTGGATTTTCCCTCTTCCGGAGTTTGCAAAGGCCGGCGCCTTTCTCGCCACCCAACTCAATTCCATGCCGCTCACACGCGACCACGGCGCCCCCATCCGCCTCGTCATCCCCAATTGGTATGGCTGCGCCTGTATCAAGTGGATCGATCAAATCTCTTTCCTGGGCGACTCCGCCGCATCCACCTCTCAAATGCTGGAATACGCAACGCGCACTCATCAAGTCGGCGCTCCCAGCTTGGCGAAAGACTTCCTTCCCGCGCGAATCGAGCATGCCGCCATGCCAATTCGCGTTGAGAAATGGCTCGTAGACAAGAAAATCAAATATCGCGTGGCGGGAATCTTGTGGGGCGGTAACGGATCGGTTCAATCCCTGGGAATTCGCTTCAACCCGGAAGAAGATTTTGTCCCTGTCGATTCGCTTCCATCGCCTCAAACCGCTCCATGGACGGTTTGGTCGCATCTATGGACTCCGCGAGCGCCGGGCCGTTATACGATTCGCCTGGCTCTACTCCAACCTGAATTGCATCCCAAGCGCCTCGATTCCGGTTACTATGCTCGCTCCGTGGAAATCACCGATGTATGACCTGCGAAGAATTCTTGCCATGTGGTGCGGTGAAACACGACGCGATGTCCCGCGTTTCTGTCTGCGGCTGATTCTCCTCGCGGCCCAGTGGACTCTCTGCGCGGCTCAGGCGCCTGATCATTCCTCGCACGTTCCCGCCGGACCAGTTCCACGCGAAATTCTGGATCGTCCGGTTCCGCTTCGTGCCGGAATCGGTTCAGTTCATGAAAAAGTCTCGACTGCATCGACCGAAGCGCAATCTTTTTATGACCAAGGCCTGTCCTACCTGCACTCTTTTCTCTGGATAGAAGCGATCCGTTCCTTTCATCAGTCTTTACGCGCCGATCCCAATCTCGCCATGGCGTATCTCGGTTTGGCCGACGCTTACATTGGCTTGCAGGACGTGCCGACGGCACGCTCTGCCGTGGAGCGTGCAAGGACGTTCGAGAAAAAATTGAATGAGCGCGAACGCTTGTGGCTCGCCATCCGCGATGCCGAAGTCGCTTTTCTGGAAGACACCGGAAATCCCGACGGCTACGTTGCCTATCGCAAAGCCGTCGGCGATGCGCTTAAACTCAATCCAACTGATCCGTGGCTCTGGATTCAGCGCGGCCTCGCAGATGAAGCGTCGCCCTTCACACACGGCCAGGCCGGCGGAGTCGACACGCTGGCGTTTTACAAGACGGCCCTCGCTCTCGCACCTGACAATCTGCCCGCGCTGCACTACTACGCACACGCGTGCGAAAACATTGGGCGCGTGAGAGACGCGCTCGAACTCACTGCCACCTACGCGCGCCTCGCTCCCGCGATTCCGCATGCCCATCATATGTACGGCCACGAATTGCTGCGGACGGGCCGCACAGACGAAGCCATTGCCGAATTTCAGAAAACGAAGGAGCTCGAAGACACTTACTATCGAGTGGAAAAGATTCCCGCGCAATACGACTGGCACCATGCTCACAATCTGCAGCTTCTGGCGCTGGCCTTCCAATCGCTTGGTCAGGTGAAGTCGGCTGCAAAGTTGTTACAAGAAGCGTTCACTTCACCCGCCTACACAGAGTTTCTGGAGTATAACCGCCGCGCCTGGCCTGAGTTTTTGATCAATCGCGGCCGTTACGCGGAAGCGCTTGCTTCGGCGCGCGATCTCACGCAGAGTCAGTGGCCAATGGCTCGCTTGGCGGGCCACTCACTCGCGGGACAGTCGCTCGTCGCACTTAACAAACTGAGCGACGCAAGAGACGAACTCCGTGCCGCGGAGCGCGAGTCTGAATCTTTGCCGCCCCGCACGGCTGCCGCACTTCCTTATCCTATGGTACTTCGCGCTGATATTTTGCTGCGTGAAGATCAGACGCAACAGGCGGAAGCACTTCTGGTTGAAGTCGAAAAATCCATTCTCGCCATGCCCGGCCCGGACGCCTGGAGTTCCGCCGCATTTCACCTGGAAACGATTTCTGAGCGCGCTCGTGATGCGGGTGACTGGGAGCTTGCCGGATTTACCGCGCGCAACTTAATGGACCACAATCCCAACTACGCCGGCGGCTACTACGCCATGGCGCTGGTGGCTCAACACGAAGGAAACTCCGCGAGAGCCGCACAACTGTTCGCTTCTGCACAGAAACTCTGGTCGAAGGCCGACCCCGATCTGCCCGAGCTCACAACCATCCAGAAAAGAACATCGCATTAACCAACCCGCATAACATTATCGATATTGCGGGTCGATCCGGCGGACCTTGTTAGTATGGCGCGCCCGGGGGGACTCGAACTCCCGACCTTGTGCTTCGGAGGCACACGCTCTATCCAGCTGAGCTACGGGCGCGCCGGCGCTGCGAAGAATTACAGCGAGACTTACATTCTAGCGTGTTCGGCACGGTTTTGCTGCGAATTCCTGGTGGGCAAAAAATCCGCTTAGCCCTTGGCCTTATCGCGGATTTGCCGCGCGAGTTTTTCGATGTCTTCCGTTTTGCGGAGCATGGCGACAGACAGGACGGTTACGGAATCGGTTTTTTCGACTTCGTCTTTCAACTCCGAGGCAAGTTGAAAGAGTTTTTCTATGTTTTTCTTGATGTCTTTCTGATTTTGCTCGAGCAGCGTTTTTGTGCGCTTGGCGTCGACACCGGGATCGGGCTGCGCTTCACCGCTCGCGGTGGACGGGGTTCTTTGCGCGGGATCCTGAGCGCGCGCGGCCCACGCACAAATTGCGGGTATTCCGACGGCACCGGCCGCCAGCTTCAGCGCTTCTCTTCTGGACTCATTCATATTCCCTCCCCACGGTGTTTCCTCCCCGCGGCCCGGGCCGACAAACGCGCGATTTCCATATTCTCAATGTTATACTCGCCTGGCAAAATGCCTATGTCCAGCGTTCTCAACTTTCTATCGGGCATCACACTGTCCACGGCACTCCATCTTCTTGGCATCATTCTTCTCGCCCTTCTCGTCAATCGCTTTCTGAGAATTCTGACGAAGCTTCTGATCAAACCGGCCAGCGGCCAATCGCGTGCCGCGCAGGCGCGCGAACAGCAGACGCGCACTCTGGCGGGCGTACTCTACAGCGCGGTAAGCAAAGTCATATGGGTGGTGGCGCTAATCACCGCGCTAGATCTGTTTGGCATCAACCCGACGCCCGCTTTGACGCTGGCGGGGCTGGCCAGCGTGGCAGTGGGTTTCGGCGCGCAAAATCTGGTGCGCGACATTATCACCGGTTTTTATATCGTGCTGGAAGATCAGTATGTGGTCGGCGAGACGATTCAATTTGGCGATGCCACCGGACGCGTGGAGCACCTGACGCTGCGGCGCACGGTGATTCGCGATGCCCGCGGCGCGCTGGTGACGATCGCGAACGGCGACATTCGCACCGTGGCGAACCTGAGCCGAGACTGGTCGCAGACTTTTGTGGACGTGGAGCTTGCGCCGGAGATCGCGCTGGAGAAGTCGCTGGCTGCGCTTGAAGCAGCATCGGCCGAACTTCGCGCGGACGCGGCGTGGTCACAAGCTCTGGTGGATGGCCCGCGAATACTTGGAGTGCAGTCGCTCGACCGCTCGGCGACGCTGGTTCGTCTCCAAGCGCGTACCGCGCCGACACGACAGGATGAAGTTGCGCGGGAACTTCGGCGCCGCATCCACGTGGAACTGCAAAAGCGCGGTATACCTCTGGCCAGCGTCCAGCGCATCGAATTAGCAGGTGCCAGCGAGAATGCCGCGGAAGCAGCCAATTCCCTTTCCAGAACCGAGCGATAGCGCGAGGAGCCAGCCCATGTCGAACGTCACTTACGAAGAAGTGAACTTGATGCTGCGCTTGTACGATATGCGCCGCGAAACGCGCCTGCGGCAGGCGCGCAATTGGTTTGTAGACCACTTCCATCCGGCCAGCGTGGACGAATTGACACAAAAATATCCCGCTGGAACGGACGAGTACACGAACATACGCATGGTGATCAGCTATTGGGAGATGGTGGCGAGCATCGTGAACCGCGGGCTTATCAATGATGAGCTGTTTTTCGAAAGCAACGGCGAAATATGGGTGGTGTGGGACCGCATCCGAAACGTGGTGCCGACGTGGCGGACGGCTTTCAAGAATCCCACGGTGTTCTGCAATCTGGAAAACGTGTGCAAGCGATTTGAAGCTTGGCGCGAGAAGCGGGCGCCGGGTTCAAGCGCGGCGATGCGGCAAATGATGGAGCAGTCCCGACCGAAGCAATAAGCGCCACGGGGTTTATGACACCAGACTGAGACGGCTGGTCTTTCGCGCCGGTGCAAATCCTTCCGGCCTTGCAATAACTGCACGATTCCTGCCTTCCGATTTCGCGCGATAAAGTGCCTCGTCCGCTTTTCGAATCAAAGCTTCCCCGTCCAGAGCAGGCCAATCAGCGCTATTCGCCATGCCAAGGCTCATCGTCAAAGGAATCCTGGCATCCCCTGCTACGACAGGATTTGATTCGATAATTTGGCGGATATGTTCGGCACGACCGGCGCCAACGTTTGCGTCACATCCGGGCAACACCAGGAGAAATTCCTCGCCACCATACCGGCTGACGGCATCGTAATTTCGCACAGAGTCCGTAAGAAGCCTTGCGACTGTGCGCAGAGCGGCATCGCCTGCCGCGTGGCCGAATGTGTCGTTCACGTGCTTGAAGCAATCGATGTCTCCCAGCAATAACGTAACGCTACCCGACTGCTGGTCCCGGCGGCCGCGCTGCAATTCCCTCTGCAAAAGGTCCATAATCACGCCTCGATTCCACAGACCTGTGAGCAAATCATGGGTTGCACGAAAGCGCATCTCTTCGCGTGCTGCGACGAGCGTATCTTCCAAGTGCAAAATTCGTTCGCCCGTGCGCAGACGGGCTTTCAATTCTTGAGGATTGAAAGGCTTCGTGAGGTAATCGTCGGCTCCGGCGTCCAGCCCGGCGATTACGTCTTCCTTGGACTGGCGCGATGTAAGCAAAATCATGTGAACGTATTGCTGGCCACGCCGCACGCGCACCATTCGAACCACGCCCGGACCATCGACGCCGGGCATCATCCAATCGAGCAGCGCGAGCCGCGGGCCATTCGGTTCACAGAGCGCTTCCGTTGCCGCGGTGCCGTCTTCGACGGCTATGACGTCGTAGCCCGCTCGCTCCAGTGTGCTCTTCAACATTCGGCGCGACAGTAAATCGTCGTCGGCAATCAAGATCTTTAGCTTCATTTTTTCGCTCCCGCCATATACCCTTCGAGTTCGGCCAGTAGTCCTTGCGTGTCCGCTTCGAATTTTTCGAACGACGCTGCGAGTGCGGCCTGTTGCTCGCTCTTCGCCAGTTGTTCCAGTTCGCCGGCCGCTGCTGCGGGGCGCACCGCGGCGAGATTAGCAAGCATGCCTTTCAGGGCGTGCGCTGCCTCCCTGGCCTGCTCCAGATTTCCGTCGTGAATGGCAAGGCGAAGCGCTTCGGTGTATCGCGGAAATTCCTCGCGAAAAATTTCGGCCAGCTCGCGAAGCAAGTCCCAATCATTCTCGACGCGCGAGAGCAGTTCCGGCAGATCGACAGCCGCGTTTCCATTCGAATTGGATTCAATTTGCGTTGCGTTCATCGGTTGTTCGCCCGGTCCTTTCATGGTGAGTCTTAGGATTTCATGGTTCAGCAATTCGATTCGAATCGGCTTCGAGACGTAACCATCCATTCCAGCCTCGAAACATTTTTCCTGATCGCCTTTCATGGCGTGGGCGGTCATAGCGACAATCGGCGTACGCCCGCCAGAATTCGCTTCGCGCTGGCGAATTTTTTGCGTGGCTTCAAGGCCACCCATGACCGGCATCTGCAGGTCCATGAGAATCAAATCGAACTGGGTTGAGAGGGTCATGTCCAGCGCTTCGCGCCCGTTGACAGCGAGCTGAACTTGATGACCCATCTTTCCCAGCAGGCGAATTGCGAGCTTTTGATTGATGGTGTTGTCTTCCACCAGCAAAAGCCGGAGGCTCTTCGCAGCGGCCTGAACGTCCTGTGGCGCCGGACCGGCGCGTTCCGAGCCGCTCGACAGCACAGACACAATTGCCTCGTGAAGTTCTGCGCGGCGGATTGGCTTGCTTAACTTCCTCCCAATCTGCAATTGTTGCGGCGAACTGTGACTCGGCACGCTGAAGCTCGACGACAGAACAACGATCGCGGTGCGTTCGGCAGGTGCGATCTCCCTCAGTTTGGCCGCGACTTCGTATCCATCCATCCGGGGCATGTTTACGTCAAGCAAGACCAGAGGGTACGTCTCGTCTCGGCTGACGCTCTTCTGGTATTCATCAACGCCCGTGATTCCGTCAGTCGTGAGGACGGGTTTCATTCCCCAGGCGAGGAGCAATTTTTCGAGCAGCCGCCGGTTCGTCTCGTTGTCATCCACCACCAGTACGGCCTTATCTTTGAGATCGGCAGCCTGGTGATAAGACCGCGGCTCCTCGTTTGCAACATCAAAGTTCACGGTAAAAGAAAACTTGCTGCCGCGTCCGGGAATGCTCTGGAGTTCGATCCGTCCACCCATCAGATGGACAAGGCGCGCTGAAATGGATAGTCCGAGGCCAGTGCCGCCGAATTCGCGAGTCGTCGAACTGTCCACCTGGGAGAATGCGTCAAAAATCTGTTGGTGTTTTTCGGGGGCGATGCCGATCCCCGTGTCCGAGACGACGAACTGAATCACCGCGCGACTCCCTTCACTTGGCGCTCGCGACGCTCTGACGCTGACTTCGCCCTGTTTGGTAAATTTGATTGCGTTGCCGACAAGATTGATAAGCACCTGGCGCAAGCGCGTCGGGTCGCCCTTCAGGGCGCCCGGAATTCTCCCTTCAGTGGTCCAAGTGAGGTCCAGACCTTTTTTCAACGCGCGAATGCCAAGCGGCCCAAAAGCCTCTTCAATACAATCCTCGAGCGAGAAGGTGGTTTCCTCGAGTTCCATTTTCCCGGCTTCGATTTTTGAGAAATCCAGAATGTCGTTGATGATACCGAGCAGCGCTTCCGCCGAAGACCGCACCATGCCGAGATATTCGCGTTGTTCGGGGCGCAGCTCCGCGTCCAGCGCCAGTTCCGTCATGCCGAGAATGCCGTTCATCGGCGTGCGAATTTCGTGGCTCATGTTGGCGAGGAAATCGCTTTTGGCACGGTTAGCAGCTTCCGCGGCGTCTTTCGCATTGCGCAGGCGCTGTTCCGCTAGATGGCGTTCCGTGACGTCCTGGATCACGACGACATAGCCCTGCCTGCCTCCGTCTTTTTGCTGAAATCCCCGGGCTATCGACTGGGCCCAGACGACGGAACCATCTCTCCGCATATAGCGGTAACTCATCGTGTAGTCGAGTTTGTGAGCTATGGACTCGTTTCGAGTCCGTTCGAGTCGTTCGAAATCGTCCGGATGAATTACCTTGCGCCATGCGTTGGCGAGTGCCTCTTCCTCGGTCAGCCCCGTCATGCGGAGATATTGCTCGTTGACGTATGTGAATTTCCCCTTTTCGTCCATGAGGACGATGCCGACGGGGGCGACCGCGCTTAGTGTGCGGAATCTTTCTTCACTTCGGCGCAATTCCGCATCGCGGTTAACGCGCTCGGTAACGTCCTGCACCACACCGACATATCCGCCAGAACGGTCGCCTTTTCCGAGGACGGGCCGCGCTACCGTATCCACGCACACGGTTTCACCTTTGAGGTTCGAATACCGATAGCTCTCTCGGAATTCCTCCCCGCACGAACAGGCTTCGTTCCAACGGGCAAGTACCCATTCGCTGTCGTCCGGATGTAGAATTTTTTTCCAACTATTGCGTAAGCTTTCTTCCGCGGTCAGCCCTGTCATGGCGAGCCACTTTTCATTCCGATAGAGCACCTGCCCCTCTGCTCCCGTGCGAAAAATTCCAACCGGCGCAGCCGATGTGAGCGTGCGGAACATTTCTTCGCTTTGTCGGAGCGCGCGCTGCGTCTTTAACCGCTCGCTAATGTCTTGATAAAGAACGAATTGGCCGCGGAGGACGCCATCAACGACGAACGGAACGCCGTACGCTTCGACCTCTACAGGTAACCCACATTTATGTTTGCGAATGACTGTCTGGTGAACGACAGTTCCGCTCAAGACCTGCTTTGTGAGTTCCGCCGCCTGCGTGTGGAGTTCGCCTGGCGAGATGAGTTCGTCAATCGACTTGCCCTGCATTTCCAGCGCGGAATAGCCGAACAGTTCCTGAAACGCGGGATTGCTGATTTCAATTTGGCCTTCCGCATTTTCCGCCACGATCCCGATCGGACATGCGTCGAGTAGAGTCGTAAGGTAGGTGGATTGCTCGCGCAACAATTCGTCCGACTTGTGCCGCTGTGTGACGTCCTGCACCACGCCAACATATCCCAGCAATTTGCCGTCAATCGTACGCAAAGGCTTAGCTTGGCCCTCGACCCATCGCATCGAACCGTCCGCGTGTTGAACCCTGTAACTTTTCGCGAAATCGTCGCCGGACCTCATCGCTTGGCTCCGATCCTGGATTACACAGGCGCGATCCTCCGGATGAATTCGGTCGTTCCAGCCACCGCCCAAGCCGCTTTCTTGGTTGACGCCAAGTAGTTCGAGTAGCGCCGTATTCATGAAGCTCGCGTTCCCATCCATATCGCTCCGATAGATACCCACCGGCGCCGCCTCGCTCACGGCTCGAAACAGTTCTTCACTCTCACGCAGCGACTGCTCCGCCTTTCGCTTTTCAAAGATCTCCTGTTCGAGTTCTCTTGTGCGCTCTGCCACCCGCAGTTCGAGCGTGTCGTTCGCCTCGACAAGCGCATACTCGCGCTTTTGAATTTCCTGCAGCATCTGGTTAAAATCCAACGCCAAATGCTGCAACTCCTTGCCACCCACCAGAGGTGCGCGTAATGAGTATTCTTTTGCGATCGCAATCGTGCGCGTCAGACCGGCCAGCAGCTCGATGGGCCGCGTAATCGTGCGCACTAACAACGACGTCAGGAGGTAGACAACGGCCAACATTCCGAACGAGACCTGAGCGGTTAAGAGTTCGATCTCTCGGGTTTTTTCGTGCAGATCGTTCAAATCCGATTCCAGATAGAGTGTGCCCACGCGCTCAATGCCCTGCATTACCGGCGCGGTGAGCTTCAATCGCTGCGGTTCCCACACCACACCATCCGTGACATGGTCGGGAGGTAAGAAGGTCAAGCCTTCTGACGCGGCAGAAGTCGCCAGAATTTTCCCATTCGACGTGTAAAGAACTCCGCCGCGAAAACCTGATCTCGCTCGCAACGCCTCCAGATACTTCTCGGCGCTCTCGGGATCATCGAAGGCAAGGGAGGCTGTAGCGTTTGTAGCGATCAAATCGGCGGCGAGTTCCAATTGCTGTAACTTTTGACCGCGGGCCGTCCGCGCGTCGTAGAAGAGACAACCCGCGCTGCCAAGAAGAAGACCAACACCAGTCGTAAACATCGTCAGCAAGAGGATTCGCTGGCGAAGGGACGGTTGTGCCGATTTGAGCCAGTTGAGCATGCTAACTCTTCACCGCGGCGGTGTGATTTACGACGCGCCGCGCAAGCGCGAGCATTCGCGAGCTCAGCTTCAACTTCGCGGCATCGACCGCATCCAGGTTGACTTCGAACGCGGGCGCTTTGCCGTCGGTGAAGAGCGCTACCATCCCGCCGGCGTCCAGGAAATCCGCGGTCTCACCAACCGTCAACGCACGTCCCGCTCGCGCTGCGTTCAGCACCTTTGCGTAATTTTTCGTTTCGGAGCGACTTACGAAAACGATTTGGCAGCCCGATAGCTCGGAACCCTTCTTGATCCACTTGACTTCGGAGCGCTTGCCGTCGAACGTGAGGTCGCGCGTCAGTTCCGCCAGCGTCGTTCCGAAGGAGAAAGTGCCGTAGACGCACCACCGAAATGCGCTTGCGTTGTGCAGCGGCGAATCAACCGGCCATTCGAGGAAGGCCGCGGACTTCGCCAGAAAATTCGCCTTCCAGATAATCTCGTTCGCGGCTGCATCTTGCGCAGTGCCCGGCAACTCTGCCAACGCAAACAGCAATAGCAAAGCGCAAAGCGAAGCGCTGACCCGCGACAGCGGACTTTTCGCGCATGCTTCTGGCGTAAAGACGGACACGTCTACCTCGTTGACGTTCAACGCAACTCCTGCACCAATTATTGGATTCGGACTCTTCGGTAAGCTTTTATAAAGAAAGGACTTAGAGATCCGCCAGAACGCGGCGCAGCAAGCGACCTTCCCGCAAAGGAACACTCCCGAGGCGTCGGTTCAATTCGGGACACTCCGTTGAATTTCTGGATTGGGGCAATGGTTCAGTACTTGAGCAAATGCAAGCAAATCGGCAAGCCACTCACGCCGAAACAGCGGAAGAAACGCGGGACAATGAACGAGCGGAGTCTCCGTTCCCCTTGGCCCAACTCTTGCGCAGTTCTTCTGCGCGGCGAATGAGGCGTTCCGTCACATCGTGCGAGACCTTCGCATCCAGCTTTCCATCTCGAGTATTCCCATCCGGCGAAATCTCCATCATTTGCAACTTTTCAAAAATGGATTTCATCGTGCGAGTGGGATTGCGCAGAAAATCCGAACTGCGAACGCGGGTAAAGATCCATCCCATGCGTTCCAGAATCAATTGGCGATCCATATCTTCAGACAATTTCTCGAGCGGGTAGTAACGGTCGCCGTCACACTCGATCGCAAGGCGTTTGCCTCCGCCTTCCACAACCAGGTCGATCCGGAACGTTCCAATTCTCCAGTGCGGCGTGACGCGATAACCGGCGCTGCCAAGACGCTTCATCACTTCGCGTTCGAAGCCTGATTGCGCGCGCTTTTCCCTTTCCTCCAGCGCACGCATGAGCAGAGCGGGATCCTCCGTGTGTTCGATCAATTGCCGGCGAAGGTCGTCCGGTTTCAAATCGTTGTTGGGGCTCAGCGAGTGGACGATCCACATCTGATCGCGCGCACGACTGGCAGCAACGTTGAAACGCTGCTTGAAAAGTTCCTGGTCGCGCAAGGAGAGCGCGCCATGCTGGGCGGTATCCACAAGAGAAATAAAAACAACGTCGCGTTCATCGCCCTGGAACTGGGCGGCGTTACCACAAAGCACGCGGTGGAGCTCATAGCGGTCGGGCGAGACATGCGCGCGGATGAGATTGTCAATCTCAATCGCCTGTTCGTCGCCCACCAGAGACACCACGCCGAAGCTGAGCGGCTGCCCCGCGTCGTTCTTCTTATACTCAGGCTGCTCAATTGCCGCAGCAACGAGCGATGCAACGGTAAGGGCTTCCTGGCGATTGATTTTTCCATCGCGACTGGAACCCGAGACGCGGTGAGCGATAGTGTGCGGCCGCAAATGCACGCGGCTTGCGTCGCGCAGGGGCTTGATACGGCCGTCGTACGAAATCATGTTACTGAACTGAATAATCTCCGGAACGCAACGGAAATGTTCGACAAGACAGGTAGTACCGCCGAACGACTGGCGCGCCAGATCGTAAATGGAAATCTGGCCGTCATACAGATCGGAGTTCGGAATTCCGCGCAAGTATTGGTAGATCAAGTTTTGAATCACGCCCAGATCCTGGCCGACAGCCGACGGACTTACCTGCTCATGATCGCCGACAACCAGTACGGTTTTGCCGAGGTACAGAGCAACGAGCGCCAACACGTCGCTCTGGCTTGCTTCGTCAATAATCACGACGTCGAAGCGCGTGCTGCGCGGATCAAAATTTTCCACCACGCGCCAAAGCGGCATCACCCAAACCGGCACGGCGCCGCGACATTCACCCATTTTTCTCGCAGCTTCCGCACGGAGCAATGAAACCCGGATTCCGTGGCCTTTGCCGATGCGGCGGATTGTATCGAGCCATCCGACCAACGCCTGGCGTTGACGCGAAGATGTTCGCCTCGCTTGCGAAGCCCAGGAACGTTTGTCGATCAGCTCGACCGTCGCGCGGCGAAGTTGCTCTCTTAATTTCTCGCTCTTGCCCTGAAGTGCTTCAAGCGAAACACTGGACCGTCGATCGAGTTCATCGTTGAGCTGCCGCCATGTCCACGCGGATGCAACATCGCGCGGCGGCTCGCTTCGCCCGTGGATGCCGGTACGATTACGGATCGCGCCAGCCCAGGCAGGCGCCGCAGTTTCGAGCTTCGCGAGCAACGCGCGGCGCAAATCGAGGTCGGCTTGCTTGCTCTTCAGTTCCAATAGCCGTTCATACGCTTCGCGATAGCGATTCGAATTCTCGTCGTTCACAGCAGCAAGCAACTGCCCGATGACTTTCGACGCTTTCGCGACGCGCGCAGCAAGCTTTAGTCTGTCCTTCAATTCGGTGCGCACTTCTTCCAGCTCGATCAGTCTCAACTTCTTAAAGCGGGAATCGAGAATCGGAACAAGCCCGTCCGTCGCTGCTTTCCCAATCCGCACCAACTCCCCTTCTGGACCAAGGACTGCCGGCTGCTCCGCCAGGAACTTCTCCCACCGAAACCCAAGATCCTTGAGTTTCTGCTGCAAGGGCAGCCAAATGCGTTCCTGCCAACCCAGGCAGTCTTCGATCGCGTCGCAATATTGCATCAAGGTTTTTTCGACTTCGTCGCCCATTTCGCCGGAACGGGGAGCGCCGAGAACGGCGACTTGACGGTCCCACCGCGTGCGTAGATCTTCGCGAAGAGCCTTCAGGCGCAACAGGCGACGTAGCGCATGAAAATGTTCAGCGACGCGCGGTCGCGCGTTGTTAACCACAGCTTGCTCGATGAATTTACTCCAGGATTTGTGCGTGAAGAGGGCGAACGAACCGAGTTTGCCTCCTTCTTCAAGGTGCGTCAGAATCTCGTTCAATATGCGCTCTTGATCTTCGCGCGACAGGCCTTCGGCGATTTCCGGTCCGTACTTCACGAACGACTCCTGGCTGTTGGCCGCTTCACGGTGAACCAGCAACACGAAGCTGACTAGTTGATCCCACGATTCTCGGTGCGCTTCGCCATATCTGCCGGCATACACTGCGGCGAGTTTCCATTTGTCCTTGCCGGAAAGCGGTTCTACCGCCTGGGCCGAAGCCGCGGTAATCGCAGCAATTTCGTCGGGTGAACTCTGCGCTGCGCCGGAGTCCCACAAATCCGCTCGCAGGTCGAGTTCTTCCATGCCAAGCCGGTTGCGTTCGCTGACGCTGGCTTCAAATTCTTCCGCGGTTGGAAGATCGTGCAGCTCCGGAAGATGGCCGGAAAGTTCCGTCTCGTCCTCGCGCGAAACCGATACGCCAGTGCGATAAAGGTCGGCTAGTTCGCCAAGAGAGAGTGGCAGAGGCGCTACCGCCGCCACTGGGCCGGGAATCCAACCGTGCGTCTCCTTTTCCGCGACAACCAAGCGCGCAGCATCGGCTGGCGTCCACGACTTCCCGCCGATGGAAATATCGCGGTATTCGTCGGCGCGTGCTTCCATCAATTGCTTTCGAACTTCGTCAAGCTTCTTCAGAGCCTCGATGCGCTCGCTCTCCAGTTTTTTTGCTTCCATTTCCAGTGAGCCCGCGTCGGCCCGCGACAATCGTTCCGCAATTGAGCCAACCGCGCTTTCCAACTGCTTCCGGCTGTCGAGATCGCTCTCCAGCACGCTGACGCACAGCGGACGCAATTCCGGCACGATGTGATGCCGCACCATGCGCAGCGCCTTCGTGGTATGGCTCGTAACCAGAACGCTTTTTCCCTGCGCCAGCAGATGGCCAACCAGGTTGCCGATGGTGTGCGTCTTGCCTGTTCCCGGAGGGCCTTGCACGAGCACGCCTCCATGTTCCTCAAGTTGCTGCGCAATGCGAATCTGTTCAGGGTTGGCTGGTTTGCTAAGGAGCACTTCTCTTTCGGCTTCAAGCGTGGCATTCGCGGATTGCTCGGCGCCGGAATCCGAGACGGGCGATTCTTCTCCGACGATATTAAGGAGTGACCAAGGCAGATCTTCCCTCGTGCGGAGATCAACTAGAATTCCCTCGATCGCTGCAGCGAATCCCAGTGTTCGCGCTCGCAAAAAAAGAACCGGCTCGCGCCCAATTTTCGGGTCGGTCGCTCCCGACTCTGGTGCGCTATCTTCCAGAAATTCACCGCGAGGCGAAAGCTGAATCACCAGTCGATTCAGGAACGCGGAAGTGGACCCGTTCATCAGCGGATGAAAGCCTTCCTGTTCCAGTTCTTCGCGGCAACGGCCAATCGCGCGGCCGTCGACATCATTCATCGACTGGAATAAGGCGGAATAAAGTTCAACGGGATGGTCCGCTTCCGTAAGAGTGAATTCCGGCACGGAAGCGTCGAACTGCAGTTGCAACCGTTGAAGGAGAATCGGGTGAAAAATGCCGCCTTCCGCGCGCCGCCAACTCAGGATGCCGTCCCCCAGAATCAGTTCTACGCGCTCGCCTTCTCGATCGATTCTTCCGTAGAGCGCGTAAAGTGCCTCGAACAGTTTCATTGCCGCGCGTGCGGGCTTTTCTTTTTTTGCCCATTCCTCGCGCTCGGACTTCCATTTTTCGAAGCTCGCGACTCTTCGCGGTTCATCATCAAACCGGGCGACGACATTTCCAGCAGCCTCTTCCGATTCTCTCCGCGATTCTTCGATCGCGAGTTCGCTCGAAGGGTCGTCCCAGCCGTTTGCAAGCCAGGCTGCAATTTCTTCCGCCGGCTCGGGCGGGCGCGTCAACCGCGGCCGCTGCACTTTCAGCACGTAGCTGGCTCCGTTGCTGGTCGCTTCGTCGTTTGCCTTCTTCACTTTGGCTGATGGCGCCTTCACTTCACCACGCTGAATGGACGAATGTTCCGGCAGATCACACAGCCGCAAACTCCAGAGCTGCTCGCGAAGCTGGCGCTTGGCAGGGTTCCGGTGTTGGTTTAATGCTTCGAGATATCGAAATACGCGCGTGAGTTTTTCGCGCGAGACGCGCAATTTATCGGCATCCATAATTCCTGCCTCTTCGGAGACACGTGTCGGGGCCAGAGGGTGGGCAGTGGAGAGTTCAGATTACCAGCGTCGCAGGCGAGGTCTCAATGGTACCTCGCTAGTACTGCCAGCAGGGGGAGGAAGGTGGTTTGCTAGAAAGAACAGCTATCGGCTTTGAGTTGCGGCATGGTTCGCGATTAAACCAAATCCAGCCGCAGTAGCTTCCTTGCGCAGGGATATCAATTCCGCGCGACCCGTGTCGTTCATAGTCGGATCCGATTCGAGAAGTTTTGCAAGCGCGAGTCGGGCTTGAAGAGATGTGTACTGATAGCCGGCAGCTTTGGCCTCTTGCGCCAACAGACGAATGGTTCGGATCGCCCCCCGCCTCCGCGACAAATCACCCACGGCCGCATCGATTCGTGCCAGCTCCAGCCGCGACGCCATTTCCAATGCTTTGTCTCGCGAATGGTCGGCAAATGCTTGCGCCCGCGAAACGGCCTTCGCAGCTTCCTGGGAATTGCTGGCGTCCATCGCAGCCCTGGCAAGCATGATGTCGGCGAATGCTCTGTCGCGCGGATCATTTACGTTCGAAAGCAGATCGGTCGCCTCTCGTACGGCCGATTCCGCACCTTCTTTATTTCCCTGCTCTAGCAGAAAATTCGCTTGTGTCAGTGCGACCTGCGCTTGAGGAACTCGGTCACCGACCTCCCTAAAAATAGCTTTTGCCGATAATTCGAATTGCAAAGCGCCGTCTATGTCCCCTTTCATTCCAAATATCTGCCCGAGCCCGTAAAGCGCCGACGCTTCTCTTCCCTTGTCGCCGATCCGGTGGCAAATCTCGAGCGCTTCTTCATATAACCGCTTTCCTTCGGCGTGCCTACCCTGCGCCAATGCAACATCTCCAAGACCGATCTTGGCGAGCGCAACGCCATCCTCGTCCTTGGTCTTCTCGTAAAGGGCAAGGGAATTCCCGTAGCTCTTCGAAGCCGCGCTCAGCTCACCCAAATACAAATAAATGTCGCCCAGATTGTCGTTCTCGCTCGCGGCGCCCGGTTCATCACCAGTCTCGGTCAGGATTGCGAGCGACTCTTTGTATTTCTGCAGCGCAGACTGGTAGTCCCCAGTCGCCTCCAGCGTGATCGCCTGAATTGTCGTCGCGTCAGCTACACCTTTGCGGTCATGCGCGGCATTGTAGAGTTGCGTCGCTTCTTTCACCGCTGATTCAACTTCAGTCGGCTGCCCAAGATTCTCGTACAGCCAGGCCTGCGCCAGCCGTGCTCTGGCGAGCAGAAGCGACGCGCCGGACGCTCTCGATTTTTCCGCTGCCGCAGCCATCGCCGCTTCCGCGCGTTTCATATCCCCGAGCGACCGTGCGGCATCTCCCTCGGCCATATCGATCCGCGGATCGCTTCCCATGGGTGCCGGAAGAGCCCGGAGCGCGGCCACAGTTGCCAGCGCTTCGTGCCACTGCGCGGCCTTGATCTGGGCGTGGGCCAGCTGCAATCCATAGTCCGGGTTATCGGGGAAAAATTCGAATAGCGCCTGGTAAATGGCAATCGCTTTGTCCCACTCCAAAGAAAGTTCCCGGTATCGCCCTTCCACGAGCAATCGCTCGGCGCGCGGCAGGCTCGCGGAGAGCTCGACCGACGTCTTCGCTTCCTTCACCGCGTTCTGGCCGTATCCAAGCTGCGACCACGCCGTCGCCAAAGCCGAATGTGCGAGGGCGAAATTTGAATCCGCGGCAATCGCGCGGCTCAACGAAGCTTGCGCGCCCAGCGCATTGAAGACGCGCAGATTCGCCAGGCCCTCAGCATAAAGTCGTGCAGCTTCGGCGTTCGAAGGGAGCGCCAACGCCACTTCAACGGCTTCAGCTTGCGTAACTTTTCGGACGCCCAACTTTCCGCGCAGGTTCTCGCCGGCGCGTGATACCAAGCTGAATAAATTTGCTTCGGTGCCAGTTTCGGAAGTTGCGAATAAAGTTTCGCCGGTTCGCGTGTCGAGAAGCCGTAGATCCAGTCGAATCTGACCCGCCGCATCCTTGCCAAGCATTGCATACGAACCTGCGACGACCAGATCGCTGCCAAGATCCTTTCGAATCCGCGACAAACTCTCCGGGCCGAGGCTGTCCAGTTCGGGCAACGGCAATTCCAGTTTCATGCGCGCTATGTTTTCTGCGGCAACCGTTCTGATCTGGTCCCCCGCAGACAGTTCCGTCGCAAGCCAATCAGCAAAAGCAGTGGAAAGCCACGCGTCGCGCGAATCACCGGAAAGGTTCCGAAAACCAAGTACGGCCACTGACCGGCGCGGGCTGACCAAAGTCGATTGACCGTTCAAAAGTTCCGATTGTTTCAGGCGAAGCGACATCAGTCCGGAAACGACAATAAGGGTAACGATTACCGCCATCAGAAACGAAAAACTCCAACCTTCGGTAACTGAATAAAAGAGCCGCGCAGGCTTCGCCACACTTGGAAAATCTGTCGCCGCAGACGGAAGGTCCAAGTCTTCGGCAAAATCATGAACTGTCGGATGCCCGGTCCGTTCAAAGTGTGAAGAGAGTTCCTGCGGCTGATTGTGCTCCACCGGCACAAGCATTCGATAGCCGTGGCGCGGAATCGTTTCGATATATCGCGGCGTCTCCGCTGAATCGCCCAAAGCCGAACGCAGCTTCGCTATCGCTTTATTGAGGCTTCTATCAAAATCGACGAACGTATGGTCGTGCCACAGCTCCTGACGTAGTTCCTCGCGCGTGACGATGTCGCCGTGATTCTCAAGAAGGCGGGAAAGAATGCGAAACGGCTGGTCTTGCAGCTTGATACGGACCCCGTACTTGCGAAGCTCTGCGGCTCGAAGATCCACTTCAAAGACGCTGAAGCGCAATGTCCGGGATGCACTCTCGAGAGTGTGCATGTCAGTCCTTAGGGTTGAATGAAGCCTAGCACGCGCATATAGGCGATGCAAGAATCTGAACAGCAACACGAACAAATTGCAAGACGAAGTGAGTCACACAACTCTCAGGCTGGTAAATCTGATCGCCCCTTTGACACGAAGTCACGGGGATATAAAATGGCAGCTCCATGGAGTTCCTTCGCTTTAAGTCAAATCGGTTATTTCATCGCGCTTTTGCGCTGGGAGCGCTAGCGCTCGCCACGCTTCTCTCGGTCCCTGTGCCCGCGCAAGACCGTGCCCGCGGAGAGCCCACGGACGAGAAAGTTCAGGATTTGTATTCGCGCGCACGAACCGCTCAAGCGGCCGGCAACCTTTCGGAAGCCGCGGCGCAATACGAAGAAATTCTCAAGATTTCACCGCGCCTCGCCGCTGCCTACAACAATCTGGGCTCCATCTACGTGCAGCAGCGCGAATTCCGTAAAGCCGCAGAGGTGCTCCAGCGTGGCCTTCAGATTAATCGGGACATGCCGTCAGCTTCCGCGCTACTCGGCATCGCCCTTTACGAAACAGGCGATTATGCCGGAGCCAAGCCGCGTCTCGAGGTAGCACTTCGCGCGAATCCCGAGGACGGCAACGCGGCGCTGTATTTGGCCAATGATCTGATTCATATCGGTGATTTCGAAAAGGCCGCAGAGCGCCTGCAAGCCCTTTCGCGCCGCGAACCTAAAAATCAGGAAGTTTGGTATTTGCTCGGCAAGGTGTACATGCAGCTGTCACAGGCATCGCTCGCCAAGTTGAACGAAATCGATCCCAATTCGTACCTGTCTCACCAGATTTCCGGTGAAGTCATGGAAAGCATGAACAACATGGACGGAGCCTTGCTCGAGTACAAACGAGCAGTGGAAGTCGCTCCCGAACGCCACGGCACGCACTATCATCTTGGAAATGCCTACTGGAAATTGTTGATGTGGGGTCCTGCTCGAAAAGAATTTTTGGCTGAACTCACAAATGATCCGCAGAATTGCCAGGCACAATGGAAACTCGGCGATATTTTGCTCGAGCAGCAAGCCGAACCGCAAAGCGCATTGGCCGAGCTCGACAAAGCGCTCGCCCTCTGCCCCGACTTGCCGGAAGCCCACGAGGATCGTGGCCGCGCCCTTTTAAAGCTCGAACGCTACGAAGATGCCGCCAAGGACCTCCAAATCGCCGCCACCGCCGATCCCACCGAACCCAGGTCACATTTTCTGCTTTCGCAGGCCTACCGCGCCTTAGGCCGCACCCAGGAAGCCCAAGCGGAAATGCGCACCTTCAGCAAGTTGCAAGACGCTTCCCAAGCAGCCAAAGCGGCCCGCGCGAAACAGATTCTAGACAATCGCGACGCCACCCCAACCCCGTAACAGTTCGGGCGAGTGCGAATAGCCTCCGGAAGGACTCGACTAACGCCGAAATCGCACGAGACTGCGAAAGCTTTCTTCACCTTCCACGATTTCAATCCGCTGGCCGGTGAGGACGTTGCGAAATAATTGGCGAACACCGCTTGGCCAGAAGACTTCCAACGAATCGACTTTTTGTTCGCGGCCTAGACCGAGATGAACAATTTTCGAATTGGCGACGCCGAAGCCATTGCCCCCATTCACCCATTTGTGGATTCTGCGCTTTCCGGCGAAGGCAGAGATTTTTGCCCCGATAGCATCGCGATTTGAGCGCGTACCGATTAAGCGAACCTCGAGACAGGAATTGCCCGAACCCAAATTCTGGTAGAGTTTCGCAGATTCGCGAGTTCCCCAGTAGAAACCGCCAAACGAACCGAACAGACTCAGATTTCCACTGTTGTCGTAATCGGCCAACGCAGTTCCATGAAGCATTCCGAAGTGGATTAGGCCCGCGGATTGCGCAATATCGCTGAATTGTCCCTCTCCATTGTTGTGGAATAAGGGCTTCGGCTCACACCAATCGAGGGCGGGGTTTCCCGTCCCGATGATAATTTCGTCAAAGCCGTCATTGTCCAGGTCGCCGACTTGGGAAGACATGCCGCCATACCAGCCGGTGATGCCCGCTTCTTCGGAAATGTTGCGGAACGTTCCGTTGCCGTTATTTCGAAACAACAATTGCCGTTGCGGGCGAGATGGCGGTGAGGCGCTGAGTTTCGCTTCAATCATATCCTGCACCTTCAAATCCCCGGTGGGATAGGTTGAGACGAACAGATCCAAATTGCCGTCGTTGTCGTAGTCGAAAAATTCCGGGGAGTAGGCATGCGTCTCTGTGCGAATGCCGGCTCGAACGCTCACATCTTCAAAGCGGCCATCGCCCAGGTTTCGGAACAAGAAAGGGCCTGCGTCAAAGCTCGCGGCCAGCAAATCCTGCCTCCCGTCCCCGTCGTAGTCTCCCCAACAAAGAGATATCCATCGAGCCCTTTGTGTGAGGCCTGCCAGCTGGCCGACTTCGCGAAATTTCCCGTTTCCTTCGTTGTGAAAGAGCCGGATGCGGTCACCGCCTTCCGGATCGATGATTCCCGTCGCTACGGCGAGATCGACTCGCCCATCATTGTCGTAATCCGCCCACGAGGCGCCGAAGGCATTTATGGGAGCACCGAGGCCCGCGCTGGAGGTAACGTCAGTAAAGCGCTCCCCGCCTTCGTTGCGAAATAGGAACAGGCGCCCTCCGCCGCCCCAGCCGTTGCTGGTCATAAAGACGTCCTGAAACCCATCGTTGTCGTAGTCAATGAATTGAGAAGCGTAACAGCCGACACCGACGGGATCATGCAGGCCCATTCGTTCGGCAACGTCTTCGAATGTCCCATCGCTACGATTCCGAAACAAACAGAAGGGCGCACGTTCCGCTCCAACAAGAATGTCTTCTCTGCCATCATTGTCAAAATCGCCCCAAGAAGCGCCGCGGCCAAGGGCGAGACGCCCCGCTCCCGAGACTTTCGTCACATCGCACAGTTGAAAAGTCGCGCGGTCCCCGGCTGGAATCTTCAGCCGAAACTCTTTGGGAATTTTGCTTTCGGCTTGTCCGGCGTGGAGCGTAAGCGTTCTCAGCATCCAGCGATAACGAATCTCTGTTGGTGTGTCTCGACAGGCTTGCAGCGCGTAAGGAATGCCTTCTTCGTAGCGTTCCAGCCGCAAATAGATGGCTGCAATTGTATAGGGGACGATCCCAGGGCGTTCCTTGGCGGCAGGGGTCAGAACTTTGAGGCCTTCTTCAAAGCGGCCGGCGAGAAGCGGATGCCGAGCTTCCTCGTACTGAGCGAGGTCGGGAAATTGCGGTTGCGTCGGCAGAACGTGTTCTTGCGGACAGCAGCCCCCGGCCGCCATTGTGAGGTCAAAGAAGGGAGAAAGCTTGCCCAAGGCAGCCGCGCCGACAAGAGCTTCAAAAATGAAATCTCGGCGTTTCACGAGTATCTTCCGCGACTTCCAAATAACCTCAAAACCTTAGCACGAGAAACAAGAACCGGGGCCTGTTCGGCCCCGGTTCCCAGGGTATGTGGGTTGCGTTTTTGCTTTGTGAAACCTCAGAAACTAACTTTGAAGAAGGCCTGGCCTGTTCGCGGAGAGTTGCCTTGGCAAACTGAGCCACCGTTGATAATGCCAAAGTTCGCATCATCGACATTATTTGCGCCGAGATCGCAGACTCGAAGGCGGTTGAGGATGTTGGCGAATTCCATTCTTACTTCCGCACTGACGCGTTCCCCGAAATAGAAGTGCTTTGCTAGCGCGATGTTCTCATTGCCGTGGAAAGGATTACGCAAACCATCGATTCTGCGCGGCGCGTTTCCTAAGGTAAAGTTTCCCGGCGAAGAGAAGGCAGCAAGGTTAAAGACAGGAAGCCCCTTATAGTAGTTGTTGTAATTCACGTCAAATGCTTGGCCCGACACGAGGTTGGCAAAGTTGCCGGTCCGGAGTGGGCTACCGTTGGCAACTATCTGCAATGGCGTGCCACTTGCATATTGCAGAACGCCGCTGACCTGCCAGCCACTCAGCAAATTCTTAGCCACAAGGCCGCCGTGGTTCAGAAGCTTCTTACCTGGGCCAATCGGCAGCTCGTAAACACCGCTGACGTTTAGTATGTGCGTCCGATCGTCGCCAGCAATTGAGTAATTTTGTTTCTTGTTGAACTTATTGATCGGGAGACCGTTGAATGTCGAGAAACCGCTATCCGTATTCGACATGGTTTTCGATACAGTGTACGCCACAAGGAAACTCAAGCCGGAACTGAACCTCCTTTGCAGCTGTGCCTGGAGAGCATTGTAGTTGTCAATGCCGGATAAGTCGAAGTTGTCAGACATCCCGAAAAATTGCGGAAAAGGTCGGATGGCCTGATTGAGGGTTTGATTTGGCCCAACATCGTTCAGGAAGTTAGCATAAGGACTAAACAAGCCGCTCGAGTCCTGGCCAAAACCCAGGCCTTGAAGGGCTTGCTGCGGGGTTACTGTGGCAGAAGGGCACGCAGAATTGGTGGTCGCAGTCCATGGCTCGGTGAGTATGCAGCCGAGACTCAAGAAACTGGGGTTCACCTGGTTCGGAGCATCGAGGGCGGATACCAAATGCGTACCATGGTTGCCGATGTACGATACAGATGCGAACAGGTTCAATGGCAACTCATGCTGTATCCCCAAATTCCAGGCCTGAACATACGCTGCCATTCCCCGGTCACGACCAAACTGATGCAGGTTGCCCGTACCATTGGCGATGGTGGGACCAAACGGAAGTGCCGGAGACACAGGCAGTGGAAAAGAGTCATAGGAACAATTTGGAGTCTCGTTGCAGTAGCCTGGTGTGGTACTTAGGCCGTTCGAGTTGGCATTGAAGCTGCTGGCGAGCTGATTTCCATAGTTGACGGCAACTTTGTTGACGCCGTACTCGTACGCCCCGGTGTCCAGGAAATTCAAGGCGTAACCTCCAAGGATTACTGATTTGCTCGTCAGCTTATAAGCGAAACCGAGCCGTGGGCTAAAGTGCCGCCAACTGGTGTCTGCCGCGCTGTATCCGGCGCAACCGGTGCAATTCCCAAGCACGTTTGCGGCACCCAGCAAAGGCTGCCCCGTGCTGTTGCTGATGGCTCCGGGATTCGGCGCTTTGGGGTCAAAGAATACGATCTGATCCGCAGGCTGGCCTTTGACGGCATCCGTAGTAAAAGGTTTCGCGATATCCCACCGAAGGCCCACATCAACTGTCAGCTTTGGGGTGATCTTGATGTTGTCCTGGACATAGGGGGCAACGTAGAAATTACGGAGCTTGGTCTCCAATGCAAAATGGCGGAAGGCGGAGTCTGGCGTTCCAAGCAAGAAGCTTGCAAATGAGCTGCCGGTGTTGTTGAAGTCGATCCCGTCACTGGTAGAATGACCGCTGAACGTGAAACTGCCGCCGCAATCCTGGCATTCGTGATCGTCCTGGTAAGAGCGACGAATCTCAAAACCAAAATTTATCGTGTGGCGTCCATGCGTCAAGAGCCAGTTATTGTCGAAGCTTATGCCTAGCTTGCGATTGATGGAGAAGGTTTCGCCGTTATTGTTTGGGCCCCAATCAGTAGGTGCAAACGAATCGTCCCTAAACATAATGGTTGGGAGGACGCTCGCCTGCTCCGCTGCGGTGAATCCGGTTGGATTGCTATTGGTATGTACGGTGAACTCATTGTTGAGTTCACCTAGCCAGCCGAAACCGGCAGTCATCACAAGATTGTTTGAAATCGCATTGGAGTAGGTCAAGAAAAGGCCAGTGCCCGTCTGCGGCTGCGTTTGCGGGTTCCCAAGTATGTTTGAAAAGAGGCGGCTAAATGTAACGGAGGTATGCTTCTCGCGATAAAAAGTCCCATGGAGTTTTTGCCGTTCCGTGAGATTGTGATCGATCGAGAATCCCCATGCAGTTTGCGTGGTCGGTGTGGCAGCCGATGCGAAGAAATTTGAATTGAAAGTGGCTCCAGGAGCATTTGGAGCGGGTATAAGGGAAAGAAGGCTCTGCGAGTTCTGGCTGAAACAATCTGTCGGGATCTTGTTCTGAGACCATTGCTGCCCGGGTACGGGAGTCGCTCCATTGTTCAGACAGCCCGCAGGAGCCACGAAGCCACCGGGAACGAAAATCGGATTGGGGAAGGCGCTAAAGTCGCCCGCGATTAATGCCGGAGTGGGAACGGTTTCAGTGGCAGTTTGACCCGAATCGAGTTTGTACTTCTCAAGGGTTGTATAAAAGAACGTCTTGTTTTTCCCATTATAAACTTTCGGCAAGTAGACCGGTCCTCCCAAAGAAAATCCATAGTTGTTTTCCCGATCGACGTTAACGGGATTGCCGGCGGCAGCTGTGACGGCGTCTCGCGCATCGAAATAACTGTTACGCAGAACCTCGAAGGCGTCTCCGTGCAAGGTATTGGTTCCGGAAGAAAACTGATACGACGCGACACCTTGCGCGAGGCCGTATTGCGCCGAGAAAACGGAGGTAAGCACGCGGAATTCACTTACCAGCTCATAAGGCGGGTTGATGATCGTCTGGAAGCCTTGCGTTTCAGATTGATTGGCGACAACACCGTTGAAGACCACTTCGTTCTGAAAATCCAAACCACCGTTTATGCGATGGCTGAAGCTGTCTCCGGTGACGCCTGGGGTAAGAAACAAGAAATTGTCAATCTGGCGCCCGAGGCCTCCGATCTGGTTTGGCAGCTCTTCAAGAACCTTGTTCTCCACCACGGCGCCGAGTTCCGGTTGGCTGGTTTCCAGGCTGATGGAGCTCGCTACGACTTCCACAGTCTCGGTGGCAGTGCCAGTCTTAAGGATCGCGTCGGCGTTGGATTGCTTACCGCCCGGGTCGACGATAACGCCTTTCGACACCCATGTTGCGAAACCGCCCTTTTCGACCTTCACGGTGTAAGTACCTGGAATCAGGTCGGTGATCGTATAAGTACCCGCCGAGCTGGTGACAGCGTGGCTTGCAACATTTGTGGCGTTATTCGTTACTGTCACCGTGGCCTCAGGAACTACGGCACCAGTGGAGTCTGTAACGGAGCCTTGAATGCCACTGAGAGCTTGTGCGCCAGCGCGTGGCAGCAGCAGCGTTGCGCACACGACTGCGATAAAAGCGAAAATGAAAACCCTGCCTAAGCGAAGCCCTTGCGGTAGAAATTCAACCCGAAGATTCATTCCACGCCCCCCTGCTCGACTTTAACGATTTCGAACGAAGCTGATGCACCCCAGTGGCGCCAATGTTCTGCAGAACGCGGTGTCCGTCAATACACTCAGGTGTCATCTGTCCATTCCCATTCAACCTTTTGAATTTACGGGAGTTAATACGGAATGCGCCCCGCCCATCGGCGGCGCTACAGACTGTTACATCCACGCAGAAATGAAGCCACTGAGGCGGGAACGTTAACGGAATTCGCTTCTCGACCTACTGCGATGCCAAAGAGATCTAAATTCTTACTCCGCTTTCGCCTCTTCCCCTTCGACGATTCCTGAGATGCAGTCCACCGGTGGCGGCTTCAATACCTGACGCAAGCCACTCGGCCATTCAATCTCCAATCCGTCTATCTTCGAAGCCGTCCCAATTCCAAAATGCACGCGTAAGTCCGAGCCCGACCCGTAACTTCCGCCGCTCAGCACATCCATTCGCTGCCGAAATCCACCCGCCGTCAAAAAAACCTTCGCCCCAATCGCATCACGCGGACTCTTTCGCCCACCAACTAATCTGAGCTCAATCCAATGATTCGAATTCTTCACAACATTCCGCAGCAAAGTCGGCGTCGAATCAATGTTATTCACCACGACATCGATCCTGCCGTTGTTGAACAGATCCCCGAACGCAGCTCCTCGCGCCGGGATCACGTCCGCCAGTCCGCTCCCCGTCGCGGCCGGCACTTCTTCGAACTTTGTCCCGTCAACATTTCGAAACAGCTGGGGACGCTGCGCCCAAGTCGTTCCCCAATCCAAACCGTCCGCAATGGGATACACATGCCCATTCGCCACAAATAAATCGAGACGTCCATCGTTGTCGAAATCCAAAAATCCTACGCCCCAGCCGAGAAACGGAATCGTCGGCCGCACCAGTCCGGCCTTCGCCGTGACGTCGGTAAATCCAGTCCCACCGTCGTTGCGGAACAATATGTTGTAGTCATCAGAAAACGCCGAAATGTAAAAATCCTGACGCCCATCGCGATTGAAATCCCCGACCGCAATTCCCATGCTTGCGTGCGACCGCCCTTCGCCATCCACCGCGAACCCGGACAGATAGCTCTGGTCTTCAAACGTGCCGTCGCCCTTGTTGTGGTAGAAAAAATTCGGCACCGAATCGTTTGCCACCAGCAAATCAGGCCAGCCGTCATCGTCTACGTCCACAAATAGCGACGCGAATCCGTACGCACCGTTCGGGTCCGACACGCCGGTTTTTACGCTTACATCCGTAAATGTTCCGTCGCCATTGTTATGAAACAGGTGATCCTGCTCGCCCACCAGCCCGATAGGCCCGCAAAACACATTGGCGCCCCGAAAATTGCACGCGCCTTCTGGAATCGGACGATGCCCGGCAATCGGCGGATTGTCCGGATCGAAGTGAACGTATCCCGGAACAAATAAATCCAGCCGTCCATCGCGGTCGTAATCGCCCCAAGTCGCGCCGGTTGACCATCCGCCCAACGCAACTCCTGCTTTTTCCGCAACATCTGTAAATGTCCCATCATGATTGTTGTGATAGAGCCGGTTCTTTCCGAAATTCGAAACGTAAATATCCGGCCATCCGTCGTTGTCGCAGTCCGCAACCGCAACGCCGAATCCCCATCGCTCGTTCGCAACTCCAGCTTTCTCCGTCACATCCGTAAACGTTCCATCGTGATTGTTGTGCAGCAGCATCGCCCGCGGCGGCTTTTCCTTTCCCTTCAGCGCATCGAACGTCGATCCATTTAATAGATAGATATCCAACCAGCCATCGTTGTCGTAGTCGATCAACGCAACGCCGGATCCCGGCGCCTCCAAAATCGTATTCTTCGCCGCACCGCCGGATACGTGATGGAACTTGTCCAGCCCGGCCATCCGCGTCACGTCCTCGAACACAATCGGTGCGCCATCCACGAATCCGCCAGCCGTTATCGGCCGATTGTTCGCATCACGCAGCGGGGCATACACTCCACCCGTGCGCACACCCGTAGGTTTCGGCGCATTCTGCTGAGGGCTTTGCCCCGCTACCACAGGAATTAATCCCGTCAGGAATACGGCGAGCGGTCCGACACGTATTAGGCGTTTGCGCGTTGAGTTCATCCTTGTGCGAAGTTTCGAAGTCTTAACCCGATGCGCACGTAGTGTCAATCGCTGGACAGCCGCATGGGCCGCTAACGTAGCATCGTTCGCGGGAAGAATGTGAGCCAGGTCTCCTGAAATCAATCATATAGACGGGAACACAAAGATGACACGCCGATGCATTGACACACGCCGGGCGCGCCCCAGAATGGAGGCCCCTGCAGGTCATCTCTTCTCGCATGTTTCGGGGTGCAACTTAATGAAGCGGAATTTTCCCATCTGTTTCCTGCTGCTGGCGCTAGTCGCATCACCCGCGTCGCCGCAGGAAAAATCGAGTTTGCCCGAGTCCTACAATACTGCTCTGAACCGCTTGCAATCCCTTACCGCTTTCCCCGAATCAGAATGGCGTTTTCACTCCGACGTGCCTCATCCGGAAGACCCGGGCGCCAACGATTCCGACTGGCAACAAATGAAGGAAGGAGACTCGTGGAAAGATGGCGCGCGTGTCCTTCGGCGCTGGATTGAAATTCCGAGAGCAATCAACGGCTTCGACCCGCGAGGCTCGCGAGTCGAACTGATCTTGCGTTTCGAAAGCCAAGATGCGATGACCGTCACGGTCTTCTCGAATCGTTCTCAAGTCGCGCGAACCGACGAAGACATGCAGCAACCCATTCCCCTGACCGAATCCGCCGTCCCTGGAGACAAGTTCCTCGTCGCTGTCCGACTCGATGCCAACGCCGTCAACACACGGCTTGCCGAGAGCCGTCTCCAAATCATCCCGTCGCAGAGTCGCCTTGATCCTGGTCTTGTACGGACTGAAATTCTTGCCGCGCGAGTCATGATTGAAGCCTACGAAGACGGCCGCGCCGAACGCGAAGCCACGCTTGATCGCGCCGTGGCGGCCATCGATTTCTCCTCACTCGACAAAGGCGATCAGGCCAGTTTCGACCAGAGCCTTCGCCGCGCACAATCCGAGCTTGAGAAATTGAAGCCCTGGCTGCAGCAGTTTGTCATTCGCGCCGACGGCAATTCACATATCGACATGGCCTGGCTTTGGCCATGGACAGAGACCGTCGAAGTCGTACGCAACACCTTTCGCAGCGCACTCGATTTGATGCGCGAATATCCCGACTTCAAATTCAGCGTCTCCGCCGCGCAAGCGTATTCCTGGATGGAGGAAAAATATCCTGACCTTTTCCACGAAATCGAGCAGCGCGTCAAAGAAGGCCGCTGGGAGATTGTCGGCGGCATGTGGGTCGAGCCCGATCTCAACATGCCCGGTGGCGAATCGCTCGTTCGCCAGCTCCTCACCGGAAAAACTTACTTCCACAAAAGGTTTGGCGTCGATGTGAACATCGGCTGGAACCCGGACTCGTTCGGATACAACTGGCAGCTTCCCCAGATCTACAAACGCTCCGGCATCGACTATTTCCTCACCCAGAAACTCCTCTGGGCCGACGAGTTCACAAAATTTCCCTATCGCCTTTTCTGGTGGGAATCACCCGATGGCAGCCGCATTCTCACTTATTTCCCACACAACTACGCCGCGGACACCGACGCGCAGTACATGGCGAGCGACCTCGCGTTCTGGTCGAAATCCATCTATGGCGACGACATTTCGAAACGGCCGACCATGCTCCATCTCTACGGAGTCGGCGACCACGGCGGTGGTCCTACTCGCACCATGTTGGACAATGCCTCCCGCTTAATGAAACCGGACGTGGTCTATCCAAAACTGGAATTCAGTACCGCCGCCGCCTTCTTCAACGAACTGGAAAAGAAATTGCCGTCTTTGAAGGTTCCCGTCTGGAAAGACGAGCTCTACTTCGAATACCATCGCGGCGTTTTGACTACTCAAGCCGAAACGAAGCGCCGTATCCGTACTACAGAAGAGCTGCTCCTGAACGCCGAGAAATTCTCTTCCCTCGCTTCGCTCTATGGCCGTGCTTATCCTGCCGAAGATCTTGATCAATCCTGGAAACGCCTTCTCTTCGACGATTTTCACGACATCTTTCCAGGCTCTGGAATCGCAGTGAACTATCTCGACGCCAAACGAAACCTCGAAGACGTCGGTCGAACCGGAAGCGCCATTCTCTCCAGTTCGTTGAGCGAACTCTCCGCGCACATTCGCACGACAGGCCCCGGCGTACCCATTGCCATCTTCAACCCTCTCTCTTGGGAGCGTTCGGAAGTCACGGAAGTCGAAGCACAGCTCCCGTCACCCGCGAAAGCGGTCGAAGTCACGGACGAAACTGGAAAAATTGTTCCGTCTCAGGTCATCGCCCAAAACAAGGAAACAAATCGCGTTCGCGTCCTACTTCTTGCAAACATTCCGTCTCTCGGATACAGAACTTATTTTGTTCGGGCAGCGGCACAAACGATGCCAGCTTCGGCCGCCGTCAAAAGTACCGCTGACTCCCTTGAGAACGAATACGTCCGTGTGAAAATCGACCGCGCCACCGGATGCATGACCAGTTTGTTCGACAAAAAGACAATGACCGAGTCTCTCGCCACTCCCGACACCGACACGGGTGGTCCAAAGTCTTCCATCTGCGGAAACCTGCTGCAAGCCTTTCAGGACAAACCAAAAGCCTGGGACGCGTGGAACATCGACGCCGATTTCGAAAAAGTGCATTGGGACATTATCACCGCCGACGAAACAAAACTCGTCGAATCCGGCCCGCTTCGCGCCATCCTCCGTATCAAACAGTGCTTCCAGAACTCTTCTTTCGTCCGCGATATTATTGTCACCGCCGGTACTCCTCGCGTCGATGTGAAAACTTCCGTCGAATGGAACGAAAAGCACATCTTGCTGAAAGTCGGCTTTCCGCTCAGCGCGCGCAACGACAAAGCAACTTTCGAAATTCCATATGGCTCCATCGAACGCCCGACCACCCGCAACACTCCTGCTGAGCAGGGAAAGTTTGAAGTTCCCGCCCTGCAATGGGCCGATCTATCCGATTCGAAGCACGGACTCAGTCTTTTGAACGACTGCAAGTACGGCTACGACGCAAAAGGCAACGTCCTGCGCCTCTCTTTACTTCGCTCTCCGGAATGGCCCGATCCCCACGCCGATGAAGGCCATCACGATTTTACTTACTCGATCTTTCCGCACGCCGGCACTTGGCGCGACGCGCTAACCGTTCGCCAAGGCTACGATCTTAATTACCCGCTTCTCTCGCACTCTGTCGAGAAGCATGCTGGTTCCCTTTCCGAAACTCATTCGTTCCTGGCGCCCCAACAAGACAACATCGTCGTTACTGCGCTCAAGAAAGCCGAGGATAGCGACGACTTTGTCATCCGTTTCTACGAATGGGCGGGAAAGTCCGGTGACGTCCATCTGAAATTTTCAGCGCCGATCCAATCCGCTCAGGATGTGAATCTCGTCGAGAAGCCTGTTGGGCGGCTAACGGTGCAAGGCGACAGCGTTGTCGTCCCAACCAGGGCCTATGAAATTCGAACGGTGCAGGTCCGGCTCTCTCGCCAGGAAAGTTCTCGTTAGGCGATTGTCGGCGCAGAAAAGGACACGACCCTGAACACCTACTTGTGGCGATGCGCGATTGTCGGGGCACTCGGCGGCCTGCTCTTCGGTTTTGATACCGCAGTGATCTCGGGCACCACTCATTCCCTCACTCTCCAGTTTGCTTTGACGCCGGCAACCCTGGGCCTCACAGTTTCGATGGCGCTTTGGGGAACGGTTATCGGCGCAGGCTGCGCTGGCGTCGTTGGCCAGCACATGGGGGGACGCGAAACGCTGCGGCTTTTGGCCGCCCTTTATCTAATCTCCTCTATCGGCTGCGCGTTCGCTTGGGGTTGGTATCCCCTGCTCGCCGCTCGCTTCATTGCCGGTCTCGCGATCGGCGGCTCTTCCGTCCTGGGCCCCGTCTACATCGCAGAAGTCTCGCCCGCTCCTCGACGCGGCAGGCTCGTCGGCCTGTTTCAAATCAACATCGTCGTGGGGATCCTCCTCGCCTACTTTTCAAATTACTGCGTCGCCAGAACCGGCCTCGGCAATGACGAGTGGCGCTGGCAACTCGGTGTCACCGCTGCACCGGCACTGCTTTTTCTCTTTTTGCTCTTTGGAATTCCTCGCAGCCCCCGCTGGCTAGCCACAAAAGGCCGGTTGGACGAGGCCCGGCGCGTTTTGGAAATGACCGGCTCCCGTAATCCCGAAATCGAATTGCAGGAAATTGTGCAATCGATCGATCTGGAAAAATCGCAGGCTTCCGAGCCTGTCTTCGCGCACAAATATCGTTATCCGATTTTTCTTGCCATCACGATCGGCATGTTCAACCAACTGTCCGGCATCAACGCTATTCTTTATTACCTGAATGACATTTTTGCCGCCGCCGGCTTCAGCAAAGTTTCCGGAGAACTTCAGGCTGTCGCAGTGGGTTGTATGAACCTCGCCGCGACTCTCTTCGCAATGACCTTGATCGACAAGATTGGCCGCAAAACGCTGCTGCTAATCGGCTCCGTCGGAACAGCGATTTGCCTCGCCGGAATTTCTGCCATTTTCTTTATGAACCGTCACCAAGACTATCTGCTCTGGTTGCTGCTCGTTTACATCGGTTTCTTTGCGATCTCGCAAGGGGCCGTCATCTGGGTTTATCTCAGCGAAGTTTTTCCCACTCGCGTTCGCGCAAAAGGCCAAAGCCTCGGCAGTTCCACGCACTGGATCATGAACGCCCTCATCTCGGGAGCATTCCCTCTGTGGGCAAACTCCTCCGGCGGCTTCCCATTCCTCTTTTTCGCCATGATGATGGTTCTGCAATTCGTGGTGGTTTTGTACTTCTACCCGGAGACAAAGCAAATCACGCTGGAAAGACTGCAGGCGCGGCTGGGCATTGAGTAAACGGCAGCGCAAAACCCTACTTTGATTGTCTGCCGGTGGGATTGTGGAATTTGAAAAGGAGTCGTGTCAAAGGGCAGAGTCGACTGCGGTTCCCGCTGCGGCAAATACCGTGTCTATCTCGGCTTGCGCAATCGGTAGGAACGAACGAACAACCATGGCATCGAATTGCGTTCCGCTTGACGCAATCAGCCTTCTCGCGGCTTCGTCGAATGGCAGGCCTTTGCGGTAGGGGCGTGACGACACCATCGCGTCATAGGCATCGATGACACAAACGATCCGCGAAACGATCGGAATCTCCGAGCTTCGCAATCCCGCCGGATAACCGCTCCCGTCCACGCTTTCGTGGTGATGCAGAATATCTAATGCCGCCGACTCAAATCCCGGCAGCATCCGTAACACCGCCCATCCATAGTCCGGATGTTTCTTGATTAGCGCGTATTCGTCCGCATCTAGCTTGCCCGGCTTGCGAAGAATCGCATCTGGAATTCCTACTTTCCCGATGTCGTGCAGCAATGCTGCCACTTCCAGATTGCGCAGCGTGTTCTCGTCCAGCCCTAGCTCTTGGCCAACGCGTAGGCCCCATTCTGCAAGCCGTGTGCTGTGCACTCCCGTATTTAGGTCTTTCAAGTCCAGAAGTTGATTGAACGCGCAAATCACTGAATTGCGCAGGCTTGATACCTGCTCTTCCAGAACCTTTACGCGAAAACCTTCCGGCGACGGAATCGACAACTCGCCGGAAGGCATCGACAATGGGTTACCGGGATTCAACTGTTCACCAGCTGACGAGCCAGGCCGAGAGCGCCTGGTAGGTATCCAAGCGTCCATGATTGAGGTCCGGTGTCAGAGTGCGTCCGTGCGACAACGCGCTCGCAGCTTTGCTCTGGGTTAAGCCGGGTTTCAGATCAAGGCACAACGCCACTGTCCCGGCAACGATCGGAGAGCTGAATGAAGTCCCCGACGAACTGCCATACGTTCCACCCGGGTATGTGCTAATGATGTTTTCACCCGGCGCCGCAATCCATACATCGGCAGTGCCGTAGTTTGAGAACGAGGACCGTGTATCGTAGTTCGTGGTCGAAGCCACACCGACGACGTTTCCGTTCAAAGCTGCCGGGTACACTCGCGCGCTCGTGTTCTCATTGCCGGCTGCGGCAACAAGAATCACGCCCGATTGATTCAGTCGCGAAACCGCATTCGAAAGCGCGCTCGACGGTACCGAGAGGTCGAAGCTCATGTTGACTACGTTCGCTCCGTGTTGCTGCGCGTAGTAAAGCGCCGCAATGATGTTGGAGAGATACGCCGTGCCATCTGAAGAGAATGCCTTCAGCGGCAGGATTTGCGCCTTTGGAGCCACCAAGTGGATCAATCCGGCCGTCATCGTTCCATGTCCGAACGCAACGTACGGGCTGCCATCAAGAACAGCCGCGGTCGACTGATCCAGCACTGCCGCCGTAGACTGCTGCACCACTACGGGCTGTTGGTCCTGCGAATTCTGGTCAATCGGCCCATTCGGCAAACCAGCAACGTCTGTCCACTCCGACGCGCCCGCTTGATTCCGCGTAAAGTCGTATCCAGGCAGCAACACGGGAACAAGCGCGGGATGATTCACATCCACGCCCGTGTCGATGACCGCCACAACTCCTTTGCCGCTCACGCCAAAACCACCCTGCGCGTCCCGCAGCCGGATAATGTAGGTCGCCGGCTGAGCCGCATAGCCGTGCCACACCACAGACCCGTAGTAATTCACCGGCGCTGTATCAGATAGCCCTGTGCCCGGCTGTTGCTGTGAAATCTTCGGCAGAGGCAAAACTTGATCGGGTTCGACGCTCTGAATTCCAAGGAGCGCTTCTAACAAATTGCCAACGGTATTTAAGAGGTTTGCAACGAGGTTTTGCGAAGAAGTGACCAGATACGTCTGGCCCACGTTTCCGTCCAGAGAGCCTTGCACCGTGCATCCTGCAGAAGCGCACAGTTTCAAGACGCTCAAAAGTCCACCGGTCGTTCGGACGATGTACCTCTGATTGGTCGCCGATGCGCTCGTACATGTCATTACGGCCAAGGCGACGACGACTGCAAGTTTGAGGGAGAGTTTTTTCATATAGTTTTAGTCCGTTGCAGGAATCCCTGCGGCCCGCCCGTATTTCTCAGATTTCGAATGCCCCTCAAGCGTCGCGAATCTTCCGAAATCTGCCTATGGTACGGGTGGCTCTTAGTGACTGCTCCTTTGGTTCACAGATGCTGGTACAGAAGTACCAGGAAACTTTTTAATCCACGGCACTGAACGAATCGCCGCCGCGCGTCGGCCCCGGAATGTACGTCAGCGCATCGCGCAGCGAGACAACAATCGTCTTTTCCGAATGCCCCAGAAACGTAAGTTCCAGGTCGCCGCGATTCTCAATCTCACCCTGAAATTCACCGAAATTATTAGTGACCGTCTGAATCGTCTGTCCGCGCCGATTCGAAAGCGTCACCGGTATTCCCCGCGCAATCGAATCCGGCTGGGACGTGTCCATCAATTGTCCCGTCACCGACAACCGGGCTTCTCCCGGCTTGGCCTCAATATTCACGTCAATCTGAAACGGGTTCGCCGAAAACAACATCTGGCGGCTCTGCATTCCGGCGGATCGCGCGCCGGCCACGGCGGGCGTCCGAAAACTGTCGTAAATGACTTGCGCGACAATCCCGGCGAATCCAGGCTTGGCTTCAAATCCGGCATTCGCGAACGCAGCCTTCGCTATGCGGACCGTGTCGACGGGCGGCTGAAACTTTGCCTCGAGTGCGGCCGAACGCTGCACCTTTCGCCAAGTGGCAACTCGTTCCTTGCACCGCTCGCAGCCTGAATCCAGGTGTGCCTGCATTTCGTGCTGCGCGGGCACCTGGCCGGCTCCGTTTACGAAATCAATCCATTGCTCTGGCGAATAATGGGTCATCGGTCGTTCTCCCTCAGAAGGTTACGTTCTCTAATTACCCGGTGCGGGCCGGGTCTCCGTACACAGATAAGGGGTAGGCAGGGCCCTCAAAAATACCGGTTTCGCAGAATTCAGTTAAGTCTTTTACTATCCATCAGTTGGCCTGTCAGAAAGAACGGCGCCCAAAAGTAAGGATGAGGGTGGCTCGCCCGAATCTCCTGCATCGCGGTCCGCAGCGCACCAGCCATGTCCTTCGAGGCCCTGAACTGCGCGTAGAAGCACCTCATCAGTTCCGCCGTCGTTTCATCGTGTACATCCCATAGCGAAAGCAGCAGCGTCGAGGCGCCCGCGCAAAATAAACCACGCTGCAAGCCCAGCAGCTCGTCGCCCGCGGCCACCACGTTCATCCCCGTCGCGCAGCCGCTCAATGTCACGAGCCGCGCCGGAATTCTCATTTGGTACAGGTCATAGAGATAGAGGTAGCCATCCCCCAGTCGGATTCCCGAAAACATCGGGTTATCCTGCCGGTATACGCCGTGTGTCGCGACGTGCAAAATCCCGACGGAGGCTCCGCGGTCTCGCAGCGCCGCAACCGTGGCCTTGTCCCCCACCATCAGTTCCGACCCTGGCAATATCTCCGCCACTGCCCGCACCTCGGCGTCAATTTCCGGCGCATTTTGATCCGCTACGCCAAATACCACCGGCTGCAAATTCGCATTGGCTTCTTTCCGCTGGCACAACGCAAAAATCGTTGCGCTCGGCGCGTACGAAATAGTGAAATCGTCGCAAAGATATCTTCCGGACTGTCGCAACGCGTGAAATGGCAGGAAATGCAGCGGCCCGTGCGGAACGATCACCAAATGGGTGCACCCATTTAGGAGCGCCCGAATCGGAGCAATCAGCTCGTTGTACAAAATCTCCAGGTGGGATTCCGCCGCGCGCTGCATCGGTTCCACAAACCTCTGCGTGTACGAAGTACCCATGCGGAATTTAGAGAGTTGGAAGCGCAGCAGCTGCAGCGCATTTTGAATCCGTGAAAGCACGCTCACCGAAACAATTTCCATTTTGCTTCGCGTAACCACCGCCGCAATCAGCCTGTCGCCCGTCGAATAGTATTCGACAATCGCCGCGTGCTCCGGCAGGCATTCTTGCAAATAGCGCAACGAGAAATCCGTCGGCGCCTCGAGGGTCGCGTTCTCCCGCTCGTGCGCCGGCAATTCCCGCAGCGTTCGCATCAACTCTTTCTCGTGCGCTTGCGCCTGCTCGTGCAGCGTCGCAATCCGGTTCTCTGCGTTGTTCTCCGCACCGAGTTGCTCCAATTCAATTCGGTGGTAATACCAGTTCAGGTCCTCGCGCAAATCGCGGATGCGCCGCACCAGATTGCTCTGCCCCGTTTCGCCCATCGGCAAGCTCTGGCCGCTGCGAAAAATCATTTCGCTCATGCTTCGCGATTTCGCCGCCTCGATGCACGCAAACGCCTCGGCTATAGACTCCTCACCGGCCGCGCCCGCCAGCAAAATATCCACGAGGGCTTCGTACACTTGCAGTCGGTTTCGTCCAAACGAAATCTTCAGCTCTTCCGTATGGATTCTCGTTCGCAGCGATTCCAGCGCAAGCCGCGCCATTTGGTAGGAATTGTGCGCCGCGGCAAGGTCGCCTTTCTCTTGTGCAAGTTGCCCCAGCAGAAATTGCACTTGATACTCGAGCACCGGCGTCTTGATCGCCGACAAGCGCTCCACGGCCGCTTCCGCCTGCTTTTGCGCTTCTGCCGCATCCCGGAGCTGCAGCGCAATCCGTGCCAGCAATAAGTGCGCAATCACGGCTTTACTGCGTAGCTTCGCCTCATCAAAAAATGCCGCCGCCGACACAGAGAGCCGCCGCGCTTCAAAGTGGCGCCCTTCGTGAAAAAGGAGCAGCGCTTGGTACAAATCCAGCAGTCTCGGCCAAACGCGATTCGCTTCCTTCGCGAACATTTCCCGCGCCTTCGCAAAAAGCTCGAGCGCTTGCACCGCTTTTCCCTGCTGGCCGTACGCGGTCGCTTCGTTCGCAAGTGTTTTCGCGGCCTCGTAGCGCATCCCCTGCGCTTCAAAGCGCAAAAACCCTTCATGAGCGATCGTCCGCGCTTCTTCACTCAGATTCAGCTCCAGGTAAACGTCGGACAAATCCAGGTGGCACAGCGCAAAGTGATAAGCGTCGCCCGTCGCCTCGCACGCGCGCCGCGCCGCATACAGCCTCTCAATTGCGCTTCCATATTCACCGCGCAGGTAATAGAGATACGCCACGTTATAGTCCGCTTGTGCGACCAGCAGCGGCATCCCCGCCTTCTCGCAGACTTTTCGCGCTTGCTGGTAAGACGACAGCGCTCGCGGGAAATCGTTCAAACTGATCAGGCATACCGCCATGTTGCTCAGCACCACGGCGATGCCCTCAACGTCGCGATGCTCGATCATTCCCACATACGCACGCTCGTAGTGCGCCAGCGCTTCTTCGAAGCGGTCTTGCCGGTGAAAAATGTTCCCGGCGTTGATCTCCAACCGCGCGATCCGCCACGGATCGCCCAGTTCGGTGAATATTTTCCGCGCTTGCTCGGAAGCTTCGTATGCCCGCTCGTACTCTCCCATCAGAATCAGCGGCTGAATCGAGGTGCTCAGAGTGCGCGCCGCTTCCTTCTGGTTCCCCGCCTGCAAATACATCTCGAGCGCTTGGCCGTGGTGAACGACGGCTTCTTTGTGGTCGCCGCTTGCGTAAAGCGCATTCGCCTTGGCTCGCAGCCCAAATGCAATCTCTTCTTTCCCGCCCAATTTATTCGCGATGAGCAGCGCCGATTCCGCCAGCGCTCGCGCCTGGTGGATATCCACTCTGACCCGCTCAACAACTTTCGCCGCCAGTTCCGTCACCGTTTCTGACGCAAGTAGCGTTGGGTTTGTCGCAAGGATTTGTTCCCGGTCGGCCTGACTCTGTGTGCGAGCCAGCTCCTCGATCAGCGATTCGCGGGAGGACGTTGCCTCCGGTCCGGCCGTCATGAAAATCCCAATTCATCGAGTCGCTTCCGCAACGTCTCGATGCACTTCTGCCGCGTCAGCCCAATCGATCCCACGGCAAGCTTCAATTCATTCGCCACTTCGCTGTAGGGCCGCGCAGGACTTTCAAAAAAAAGCATCTCAACCAATTTTCGGCAACGTGGCGCGAGCCCGGTCATCGCTTCGCGCAGTATCTGCTCTTCTTCCGTCTGTCGCAGAAGCTCTTCCGCCATCGGCGGTATTTCCGGTTCGGGCAGTTCCGCTTCGCCGTCGCGGCTCACAAGGCGCTGCTGCTGCCTTTTCCAGTGATAGCACTGGTGGTATGCCACCTGAATCAGCCATTTCGGCAATGCGCGCGGTTCGCGCAAACCCGGAAGCCGCGTCAACAGCTCCATGCACGTTGCTTGAAAAACATCTGCCGCTTCCTGCGGCGGCATTCCATACTTCACCGGAATGGAATAGATCAGCGCCTTATACTTGTCTATCAGCTGCGACCACGCTTCCTCCTTCCCCTCGAGACACCGCTTCACCAGCGCAGCGTCCGATATCGATCGCAGTGCCGGTTGCTCGTTTTCAGTGGTCACAGGACTCACTTGCCGCCGGTCTCCGCTGCGTTTCGCAAAAATAAATTCTCTGCATTCCACAACGCGTAGGGCTCCAGCACGGTCGGCTGGAAGTTCCCCACATTGTCCTTGGCGCCCACCAGGATGTCCGGCGTTGCCAGAAAAATGAACGGCTGATTCTCATCAAGAATCTGCTGCACGCGGTCGTAACTCTTCTTTCTTTCTTCAAAACTGTTCGCAACCAGCTGCTGCTCCATCAATTTGTCAATTTCCGCTTCCCAGGCAGTCGCCGGATGTGCTTCGGACGGATTCCACAAATGCGTTCCACCGCTTGAAAGCCACACGTTGATGTCGGAATTGGGGTCCGCGTCAAAGCTTGCCAGCCCCAGCACGCAGGCATCGTAATCTTTCGTCTGATTCACGCGGTCTAGCAGTGACCGGAACTCCAGCGGCACCACCTGCGCTCGTATCCCCAGCTGTTTCAAATCGTCTGCAATCAACGTCGCCATCTTCGTTCGGTCGGCGTTCGAAGCGCTTGTCAGAATGGAAAATTCAACCGGGCTGGAGTGTTGATCGACTAACATCTGATCCCCACCTGAACCATCCTTCCAGAAAAACCCGGCCTGATGCAAGAGGTCGCGCGCACGCTCCAACGAACGTGCCGGATGTTTTATCTCCGTATTCGCCCACCGCTTGTTTCCCGGCGTCACCGGTCCCCACAAGGCCGCGCCCCGCCCCTGATAAACCAGGCGCACGATCGCCTGGCGATCCACAACTGCCGAAATCGCTTGCCGGAATCTCACTTCCCGGAACCATTCCTGCCTTCGCGCGGCTTCAGGGGAGCTCTTGGTGCCCGTATCGTTCAAATTGAAGAAAAGAAAGTTGTACTCAAGCCCCGGGCCTGCGTCCGTCATCGAATATCCGCGCGCTTGCCGCGAAAGCACGGCAAAATTCTCCGCTCCCAGGCGCGTCACAATATCTGTTTCCCCGGACTGGAAACGCAAAACCTGCGCATCGGCGCTTGGCACAAACAGAAAAACAATCTCGTCAAGATAGGGCAGCCGGCTCCCCTTCGAATCGGTCTTCCAGTAGTAAGGATTGCGCTCCAGCACAATCCGCTGCCCTGCCACGTACTCCTTCAGCCGAAATGGCCCAAGCCCCGCCCACTCGGCGGGCGGAACAGAAACACCGCCGAACTGCGCCAGCTTTCCTTCCCGATACGGCTTTTCCAGCAAATGGCGGGGAAGAATCGCTAGCCCGTCAAACAGCCGGTCGCCCACGCCATAAGGCTTCGCCAACCGAAACACCACGTGATAAGCATCTACCTTGTGGACTTCGATCGGCTTTCCGCCAACGATCAGAAGGTCTCTCTGTGGGGCATGAATCGCCTCATCTAGATAAACTCGAAACGTAAAGAGAACGTCATCCGCGTCCAGCGGCTTCCCGTCGGAAAATTGCAATCCACGGCGCAGCTCGATTGAATATTCCAACCCGTCTTTCGAAACCTTGCAGCTTTTTGCCAATCCTGGTTCCGTCAGCTGCGAACTTCGATTGATGTGAATCAGGTCGGCCTGCATCACTCCAATCACTTCGCGCGACGGCGCATCCGCCGCAATAATCGGATTGAGAGTCTTAGGCTCGGCCCGCAGCGACAACACAAGGCGCCCGCCTCGTTTGCCAACCGCTTCGCGGCTAATTAGGAATTCCGTCTTGGTAGTCTGTTGGCTTTGCGGAAATGCTTCTGCTAGGCAAGGAAAGGGGCCGAAGGTCAGCACCACTCCCAGCCACGCTGCTGTTCTTCGAATCGCGTGCAGACACTTCGGGGTCATATTGCCTGCCAAAAGGGGGCCTGTACCCTACAAATCCATCTTCGCAGCGCGTCGCCCTTCCTGCAATGCGCTCGACAGGGCCAAGTACCCGAAGAAGAACGGCACCATTGCCACTGCAGGCAAGTACATCCACCAATAAGAAGACAGCACGCTGTATTGCTGCAGGCTGCTCAGCAAGTTCCCCCAGCTCGGCGCCGGTTCGGGTATGCCCAGTCCAAGAAACGAGAGCGTCACTTCGGCCAGAACATATTGAGGAATCAGAATTGCCGCCTGCGTCAGGATGACGCTCTTTGTCTGCGGCAGGATGTGTCGCCTCAAAACATACGCATGGGAGGCGCCAAATCCCCGCGCTGCCCGCACGAAATCCCGCTCCTTCGCGCTCAGAGCCACCCCGCGCACGAGCCGCGCCGGCCTCGCCCATCCCAGCACGCCAATCGTTATCACAACGATCAAAAATGCCTTCACCGGGCTCACTAGCAGCGGCAAAAAAGCCCGTACCCCGAACAGCAGATACAGCCACGGCAATGCCAAACACAACTCCGCCAATCGCATAGCGATCGAATCCGTCCAACCGCCGAAATACCCCGAAACGCTTCCCACGATTGATCCGGCAAGCAGCGAAACAGAAGCGGCGAGCAATCCCGCAAGAAGAGAAATCTGTCCGCCATAAAGAATCCGCGAAAAAAGATCCCTTCCGTAGCCGTCCGTCCCCAGTAAATTTGCCGTGCCCCCGTCCGCTCCGAACAAATGGCCTTTCGCGGCAATGACGCCGAGCAACCGGTACGAAGCCCCAGACACGAAAAACTTTAGTGGGATGGACGTCGCACAGTCATCTTCATACTGATCGAAAGAACCCGCTCGCAACCGCTGTGCATAGACAAACGGACGCGGATGGAACTTCCCCTGTCCGTCCACAAAATGAATCCTTGCCGGTGGTGCGTAAGGCCGCTCGCGGTCCTGCCGAATCGGGTCGTAAGGAGCCACAAAGCCGCCAACCAGCACGATGCCGTGCAGTAAAACCAGAAACAGCAGGACTATTCTCTGTTTTCGCGGAGGGCTCTTCATCGCTCATTCCGTCCGTATCCGCGGGTCGGCCCAGAACAACAACACGTCCGCAATAAAATTCCCGCCAACCAGAAAAACCGTCGAAAGCAGTACCCCGCCGATTACCACGTACAAGTCACGCGCCAGAATCGCTTCCAGTAAGAACGGCCCCAGCCCCGGCCAACTCGTTATGACCTCCACCAGCAGCGATCCGCTCAGCAGCGCGCCAATGCTGAATCCAAACAGCGAAATCAACGGATTTGCCGCTGCCCGCAGCGCGTAATGCCACAACAATCGCCGCCGCGGAATTCCGTGCGCTGCCGCCGCGCGCACGAATCCCTCCTCCAGCGCCTCCGCAACCGCGGACCGTACATGCCTCACCAAAATCGGCTGTGCGCCCAGAACAAGAATCGCCACCGGCAAAACCATGTGCAGCAACAAATCCCATAACCGCGCCGAGAAAGGCATTCCTTCGCTGCCAACGGAAACCATTCCACCGGTTGGCAACCATCGCGTCTTTACCGCGAAAATCAAGAGTCCCAGCCCCAACGCGATGTCCGGAATCACCAGCAAAAACGCCGACGCTCCCGTCACCACGCGGTCCACCCACCGCCCGGTATATTCCGCGCTCCACACCCCCAAAGGCAAGGCGATGCACCATGCCAGCAGCGTTGAAATAACAGTGAGCAGCAGCGTGTTCCGAGCGCGCACCGCGAGCAGGGGCGAAACCGGCGCGTTATACGCGAACGAATAGCCCATCTCCCCGTGCGCCAGCGATTTCAGCCAAGCCGCATAGCGAACGACGAGCGGCTTGTCGATGTCGTAGTGAGCCTTCAGCGCAGCAAGGGTCTCGGAAGAAATCTGCGGATTAAGCCGCATCTCATCGAAATAATTTCCCGGCGCTAATGACGTGAACAAAAACGCCAGCACGCTCGCGCCTGCCAGAAGAAGTGCAGCATGAAGAAAGCGCCGCAGCAGGTAGCGCATCAAACTGCCGGCCTTTGGTTAAACTTGCCGCTCACACCGGTCGAGCAAGCAAGCAACTCCCGCGTCGTCGCATGCTCTGGCGCCCGAACGATTTTCTCCGTCGATCCCCTCTCGACGATGCGGCCGCTTTCCATCACAACAATTTCTTCGGAAATCCGCGCCGCCATCACCAGGTCGTGAGAAATCAGAACAATTGCCGGCCGTTCCGCCGCGGGAGCCGCCTTGAAGCTTGCGTCGAGCAGCAAATTCGCAATCTGCGCTTGCACGGAATAATCCAGCGCGGAAAGCGCTTCATCCAGAATCAACACTTTCGGCTGAAGTGCCAACGCGCGCGCGATTGCCAATCGCTGCCGCTGCCCGCCGCTTAAATCCAAAGCCATTCGGTCAAGAATATTCCCCGGCAAACCGATTCGCACCAGCAGCTCCGCGCCCCGTTCGCGTCTCTCTGCGGCGTTCCATGTTCGTTGTAGCATCCACGGTTCTTCCAAAACTTCACCGGCTGTAAATTTCGGATTGAACGCGCTCGACGAATCTTGAAACACGAGCTGTATCTGCGGGCGGACCTCCCGCAACTCACTCTCATCAACCTGCGTCAAATCACGATTCAGAAATCGGATCGCGCCGGAATCTGGCTTTTCCACGCACGCAAGGCACAATGCCAGCGTCGATTTTCCCGAGCCCGACACGCCAACAATTCCAATCCGCGCACCAGCCTGGATCTCAACACTGACTCCGTCGAGCGCGCGGACAGCAGCGTCCCTTGCGCGCAAACGCCGCGAGGGATACTCCTTCACCAGATTCTCCGCTGTCAGCAACACTTCCATGTTCAGCAGCCACCCCGCTTCAACCGCCAAACTTGAAGCAGCGAACCTTTCCGCCGTTCTCAATCTCGTAAATTTCCGGCGCGCGTTCGCTACAAATCTTCATCCTGTCCGCGCAACGCGGTTCGAACGCACAGCCTTTCTGACGCGCCGACAAATCCGGTGCCTCACCGGCAATCATGGGTATCCGCTCATCATTTCGAACGACTTCGCTTCCCCGCAACGTCGGCCGGCATTTTAGCAACGCCTGCGTATACGGATGCCCCGGCGCCTTCAGCACTCTCTGCGCGTCGCCGTCTTGAACAATCTGCCCCGCATACATCACCACGATTCGATCCGCAAATCCCTCCAGCAATTCCGCCGAATGCGTGATAAAAAGTATCGTCAACCCTCGTTCCCTCTGCAGCTTTTTCAACAGCTCTACAATCTCCCGCCGTGTCACCGAATCCAGAGAAGCCGTCGGCTCATCCGCGATCAGCAATTTCGGCTTGCACACAATCGCCTGCGCGATCGCGATTCGCTGCCGCTGCCCGCCGCTCAATTGGTGTGGATAAGAAAAATAGATTCGCTCCGCCTCGCCGCCAAAAATCAAATCGAGCAGCTCGCGTACCGACGCGCGACGCCCTTCTTTACTCTCCCCGCCATGCGCCCGCAACACTTCTTCAATCTGCTCGCCAACTCGCATCATCGGATGCAGCGCCATGCTTGGCTCTTGAAAAATCAACGACACCTTGCTTCCGCGAACCCGCTCCAATTGGTCTCGTTCCAGCTCCAGTAAATTCGTTCCCTGCAAAACCACCGCGCCCGCCTCAATCACGCCGTTCACCGGCAACAGCGCCAGCACCGACGCAGCCAGCGTGCTCTTCCCCGATCCCGATTCGCCCAACACACCGACAATCTGCCCGCGCGTCATTTGCAGGTTCGCTCCCTGCAGCGCAAACACCTCCCCGCCGCCCGGCGGCCGGTAGCGCACGCTCAAATTCTGCACGTCCAAAAGCAGTTCCATATCGGGAAAAACCTCTCGAACCCGTCAAGTCATGCTCGGCCAGAAGCGGCGGTAGAACAACCAGTGCCCTGCCCGTTCGCGAACTAAGAGTAATCGCCGACTCACCCTCCGCCGCCCCGCCGCCAGCGCTTATGTCATTATATCCTCTCTGTTTTCAATAAGTTACAGGATGGTATTTTTAGTCCTCCTACTTCCCCTTTATATTCCGAAAGGCTAATTCTCGCGCCCGGTTCCGAGCCTTCGACGTGAAATCGACCAGACCGCAACTCGAAAGGACCGAACATGAAACGCGTCACCATCGCGACTTTGTTTTTCACCTTGGCCGCCACGGCCCAAGCCAAAGATAAGCCTGCCTTCGAAAAAGGCATGCTCTTGCAAATGGATTCCTCCTCTTGCGGCTACGCCGAAAAGGATGGCAAGACCATCGCAGGCCAGATCTTTGGCACCGACGGCCAGCACAAAAACACGAAAGAAGTCCTCTGCCAGGAATACATTCTCAAATCCGACCGCGTCATCTACCGCATTCGTCCCAAAGACGACAAGCATCCCATTCTCCTACCCGTCGGGGAAACCGCGGAATTTCGCATTCACAAGGACAAAATGATCCTTCGCGTCCCCGAAGCCGAAAATAAGGAACGCGAATACTTTGTCGTTTCCATGACGCCCCGCAATGACGTCTCGGAAAACCACAAGGTATCAGCCGAAGCCAGTGTACGGTAACGCTCCTACGAATCTCAGTTAAACACCTGATTGAACCTGGGCAATCGTAGGTGAAAAACTGCTCTCCGTGAGAGCCAATCCATGAAACGCCGTATCGTATTCTTGCTGCTCTGCCTGACCTTGCTGGCGCCGAAGCCGGCCGCCGCTGACAATCGCTTCATCGTGCGGTCGAACCTCGGCCAGACATTGCTCTCCACCGTCTGCGCCCTTCAGGGTTGCACCGTAGTCCGCGCCATCGATGGCACTCTAGGCCAGGTCTTCCTCATCGCCGCTCCGGCGACCGTTGATCCAGCTGCGCTGATCAACACGCTCAACGCTACGCCGGGCATTCTTCACGTCGAGCTCGACCAGGTTCTCTCCCTCGTC